>Ga0272440_1002574_pt1 | contig 14019 bp, 6 predicted proteins | sample SSMMMBAug17_FD_192440 | JGI IMG/M metagenome (GOLD analysis project Ga0272440, IMG submission 192440) | Marine sediment archaeal communities from Little Sippewissett salt marsh, Falmouth, MA, United States - SSM-MMB-Aug17 | ecosystem: Environmental > Aquatic > Marine > Wetlands > Sediment ...
AGCCGCTGTCAGTGGATTTCAAAATAGTCCTTTTAAAACTTGTTCACAATCAAACTTTTAGTACAATCTATATTTTGTTACGTGACCCAAACGTACAAAATTAAGAGGATAACAACCAAATAACCGGCAGTAAAAACAATGTGAAGCGAAGCGAAACATTGTTTTTACTGACCGGTTGATTGACTGGTTATAAAGAGCGTGATTAAAACGAAGTCTGGCATTTTCGTATCAAAATCATTAAAGATTAAATGATCTCTTTAACCACTCAATAAATATTGTGGCGATTTCAGTATCTGGTTTTAAGGAATGAGCAGTTATTGATTGACCTATAGGCTTACCAGGTTCGTTTTGCCATGCAAGATAAGTATGTATCAACGCTTTACTGAAATGAACCTTTTTGAAATTTGTTGCACCTGTATTCATTGCTGTTTTCAGACAATTTTTAGCTGCTGAAATCGTTTTTGTATCTGCCATTTGAATAAGAAAGTCTTCTAACATTCCGGTATTTTTATTGTCTGGCATCAACCAGAAACTTAATTGGGGTTGATTGATTGATCCAGTAATAACAGTTCCCTGACTGTCAGGTAAATCTGGAAATGAATACTTATGATCTTTCATTTTATCTTAAATTTGAAGCCATCGATTTTGAATATTACCTGTATCAACATCAATAACAACGCCAACAAATTCTGGAGGATCTGGTTGAATAATTAATGCATTCAGTCGTTTAAGAATTCTTATATCATTACCACATTGGTAAATGCCAAAAGTTTGCGGAAGATTGAAAAATTTGCAAAGTGCTAAAATTGAATGACAATCAGTTTTACCTTCAACGAGCAAAACGCTATTACCTTCATATTTACAAATATCAGGCATTATCGAACCTCCACTTCAGAATCAATCGCATCTGATAAGATTTCATTTGTATAGGCGATTATTTTTCCCCCATTTACCGGATCATTTTCAAGCCTGTAAAACGATGCATCGTTTTCGTTTGATTGCCATATTTCATTAAAACCTTTAATGCAATCTCTGCTATGTGTCGTTGCAATGACCTGAACATTTAATCTTTTCGATAATTTAATGATTGCATTCCAAATTTTTGGGAGAACCGTCCAATGCAGACCATTTTCAAATTCATCAATCAGTAACAAACCATTTTTAGCATTCACAAGGGCCAAGATAATATGAAATAATCTTGTTAAGCCATCACCCATTGTTTTTAAAGGTACTCTTTCTTTTATTCCTTTTATCCGAACAATAGGGATGCGCTTATTTGGGTTTTCTAATCTGATTGACATATCACTGACAAGAGCAACACCAGAAATATTTATATCAATAATTTTAAGACATGATATGATTTCTGTTTCTAAATCAGTTAGATTAATATTATCCCATAGTTCAGACAGTTTTTCATCGCTTATAAGCTGTGTTTTCACAATTTGATAATTAATACCTGATCCATTAGCACTTTTATATGATGGGTTACCAAATTGAGGGGGATCTAAGGGAATATAATGACAACGTTTTTTACCCATCATAGATTCCAAGGCAATTTGAACATCAATTATATCATCGTTAATCTTTTTTGGGTCTATAGCTATTCTTATCTTACGACCGTCTTCGTCTTCGGATATTTGAAAGGCTTTTAAGGAAATGATGAGTTGTCTGGCATAATCATTAACAGGCCCTATAACAATTGAATTTTTTCCTACTTCTGGCAAGATATAGCCATTAAAAAGATAAGCCAAAGAATGATGAAAATCATTGTCATCAACTTTAATTTTCCAGTTTTCGTTTCTTGAAGAGATAATATGGTTTAATGTCTGTGGGGCACCATTTGAAGCATATATTTGCAAGGCTTCAAGTAAACAACTTTTACCCGTATTATTATTGCCAACAAACAAGTTGACTTGTTTTAGCTGATTGACTTTAATTTCATTAAATACTCGATAATTACAGATCAATAATGATGATAACATGGTACCCTCTTAATAAAAAAAAGCAGTAAAATTTTTCATTCTAAGACCTTTTTGCATAGCCAATATTTCTTCCTTAAAAATTAACATTTAATTTAATATTGCTTGCATATTCTAAACATTATGTTTTACGAGTCGTATCAAATAGCAAAGTTAACCATTTATTTTCTGATATGCTTCGTTAAGCCTACCCAATCATATACACATGAATAAATTTCAATTTTCCAATTATTTTAGGTGAATATCAGTTATTGAATCTGCTTTATGATTGCTATGAATTGCCAAAAAATAAATTCAAATTTGTTGCACAATAACTCTTATGGAAAATATTCAATTGGTAACCATGCGGAGGTTTTTTTACTCGCAATATCTCCTTTTTCCCTTTCAGGAATAGGTTGTTCCAAGGAGAAAAAGTATTGTATTTCTTGTTCACCTTTGTCCCAATTAAATGTTTTATCTTCATCATTCCAACTAATGTTAACTAATTTTTTTTCATTTAATACTTCTTCTAATTTGAGAACTTTTTCTTTTAACTCTCTATTTAGAATATCCCTTTGTTCATCTGAATGATACATTATATGAGTCAATTCTTCAATTGATTGATCTAACCATTTGGTTTGAATAGGTATGCCTGTTTTTCTTTCAATAAACTCAGCAATATTTTCACCTGGATCTGGTTCATCATTAGTCAAATTCCTAACTATTCTTTTGAAAATTTTCATTAACTCAGTTTTCTTGCTTTCACGAGGGTTAAAATAAACAAGCTCTCCAGCCATGTCTGACATTTGTTCTTTTAATTTATTGATCTCTCTCCTTTCAATTAGCACTTTCTCTTGCAGTTGCACTAAGCCATTTTCATTATGTTTACTTACATATGCAAGAGAACACCCTTGCACCGCTTTAAATATTTCAGGATTTATACCGTATCGTTTTAACACTTTTTGTACAAATGGGCCTCGATAACCATCAATATCCAAAGTACCTTCTCTCGCAGAGTAACAAATCTTATCAAGGTTTAAACGATTTATTAATATTTCCTTTAAAACATTTAATATTTTTTCCTGAGAATTTTCTGTTACTTTATAAAGCTTACCAAAAACGCTATTGTTATCAATTATTCTATAAACTTGTTTTTCAAACATTTTGTTATATTGATGCATTAAAGTATTAATTGGTGCAATATTCACTTGAACTGCGTACAAACTCATTCTGTTGTGATCAAGAATATTTCTTATTTTTATTTCATTATATTTCTTATCAGCTGGGTATTGAGAATAATCTTCATGATTACCGTGGTCACCAATCAAAATAATAAATTTCTCAGCTTTTGAACTTTTCCAGTCTAAAAATTTATTATTTGCATATTCATGGTGAGCTTGGTGAGCTTGGTTATATTGATTATTATGAATTGTTTGATATATGCCATGGAATAAAGCTTCTGGGTAAGTACCTAAGCCATTATCATTTGGGTTACTTTTTGTTGTTATTGTATTCAAAGAATTTTTAAGAACATCAAGCTTATTTGTAAAAGTATTTAGGATTTCAAACATATGTATACTATCAGAATAATCTCGATATACACAAATGGCAACTTTTGCACTTAGTGTGTTATCTTTCTTAGAGTGAATGTAAGGTAAAAATTCTATAAGTGCTTGGCGCACATTATCTATATGTTCCCCCATTCCTTTCGTTGCATCAATAAGAATAGCTATTTTTAATGTTTTTTCTTGTAATATTTCTTCTAATTTATTTTTTTCTAATTCAATACTTTCCTTACTAATAAATTTTCCTTTGCTGGTAGCACCACCTATGTAGGCTATGTTATAGTATTTATGTCCATTGTGTGTCTTAACTTTTAACAATGGAAATCGGTTAGCATAATATGGCATTGGCTTTTTCGTAGATTCTTCAACAGATAGTGGATTAATATTACTATTGCCATCCAAAAATTGCATTATATGCGTTTCTTTATAAAAAATTTGGCCTAAGGATTCTTTTCTTTTTGAATAATTATTTTTATTAAACTCAACACCTATTCTAGTATTCCATTCATATAGATATTTTTTATCAATCCAGCCAGTAATCCTAAGAGATGAATTTGATTTCACTATGCGGTCGTTTTTTGCTATAAGAACTGATTTTTCTGTTTCAGCAAATATATATCTTAATTCAAAGATTGTTATTTTTCCGATAGGTTCTCCATTAAGTAGTGAGTTAGCATAAATTGGTACTTCTGTAATAGATTTATTATCTGAAATTTGGTTTACAATAATTGCTTTTCTAGTCAATTGGTCTTGCTTTTTAGCCAAGATAAATCTTAAGTTATTCATATTTAATAATATATCACTAAATTTGTTTTTTTGAGAAAGTATTGGTTTGGGTTTAAACCAACCATAAGAATTCTTTTGATAATTTATTTTTATATAACCTTTTGATTTGTCTAATATATCATAAGCTTTACCGAATGATCGACTATCAAATTTATAAATAGTTTTCGCCTGTTCATAATAATCTTCTTTAAGTGTAATTGTATCATCAATAATAATACAAAACTCCTTTCCAATACAATCAGTTGTAAAACATATTAGAATATATATAAAAGTAAATAGTAACCTCATAATATCTCCTTATATTTCAAAATAGATACTAATTAAAAAATAAAAAAGAATAGTAAAATGCTTTCGGAGGATAAGAATTATTCTATTCATTTAATTAATTTAGTTTAAAAAACTCAAAAATTTCGTTTTTGTTTATTACATTGTTTTTTACTTGGAAATCATTTCTTTTTAAAATATTTTTATGTATTTTTTTTATTCTTATTTTATTCATTTCAGATTTCAGATTTGGGTTATATGAAAAATTGATCAAATATACTTTTGAAACATTTAAGTCTTCAAAGAGATTCTTGATACTTGTGAAATCTCTAAATTTTGAAAAATATAGTATGTCAATTGCAGAGCTTGTTTGCTCTTTGAATTTATGAAAAGTTAAACTTTCTGTCCAAGGGTAAAAATCTTGACTTGGATCAGCAGGTAAATTCATCAAATAAGAAGCATCATTCCTGTTAAATTTCTCAAAATATTCATCCGAGGCACAAAAGAATATATCCTTATATTTTTGAGTTCGTTTAATATTTACAATTAAATTGAGTAGTTCTCCATTTAATAAAATAAACTTGATATTTATTTTTTCATCATTAACATCATAAAACGATCTATAAGAGCTTGTGTATGAAATAGGATATAAGATAACTAATACACGCTGATTTGGATTTTTTATTAAAAGATTAATACAATTACCTTCTCTATTAATATAAGAAAATTGTTCTTTCGGTGAAATATGCTTACAAAAAAATTGATCAACATTATTAGTATCTTTAGGGATTATTAAAAATACTTTATCTTGTTCTGTTTGACCTTCAGTTGTTTGTATTGTATTAATTCCATCAAGAGTTAAATCAGGTGTAGATGATAAGATATATCCTTTTTTTCTATCTTCAGATAATTCTTTTCTAAAAAATTTTATTGCATATTGCTTTCTTGAACAATTCGCAGTAACAATAACATTTAAATTATCTCCAAGTTCATAGGAATAAAGATTTTGTGGTTCAAATAGGTTGGCTTTAATTTCTCCAGGCTGTTGTATAGTGATACATTTTTTTTTACTATTTTCTTCACAGTTACTTGAGATTGTTGAATTATAACTAAATATTTGATGATTAAACATTTCAATATCTCTTGAATTATCTGAATGAGTACTAAGCATAATGGTTCTTTCTACAGGCTGTGTTTGTAAATAGATATAAGTATCATCGTGATCAATATCACCTTTTTTTTGCAACCCATACTTTTTTAGATACTTATTGATAGTTATATCATTGGAAGAAATTTTGATATAATCATCTAAAGAAATGATTGCTGGAGAATCGTTAACAAACACTTTATTTAATAATTGAATTCTTTCAGTAAATTGTTCTGGATTTATAATTTTTAATTGTCTTGAATCTAATACAATCTGTTTTTTGTTTTGCTTGTCATTTATAATTTTAATATAATGTATATAATTTTTATTCGCAAACATATTAGAATTTGACACATCAACAAAACTTGATTGATCTAACTCAGTTTGGCATTTGATTAATTGAGTATTGCTACCTATATTCTCACAACGATTAAATGTTTTTTTTCCTTCATTGTCTTTATCAGTAAAAATATTTGATGGTAACAAATCATTTTGCATTAATTTAAAGGTAACATATTTGGGCTTTGTTACAGCAGTATATATTTTGTTCTTATCAATACCGGTTATTTCATATTTATCTGATACTATTTTTTTATAATCAGGCCATTTACAATCTTTAACTTGAAAAGGAATAATATGAATTTTTTTATCACTATCAAATATTGATTCTTTCCCATTATATGAAAAAATATGATTATTTTGTGTATTAGAATTGCATCGAATATTTATAAGTGGAATTGTTTGCTTTAGTTTTAAATGAAAATCATTATTGCCATTAGGCTTCATAGATTCAAATTCCATTGCATACTGATATAAATTCATATTAATATTATTTATGAAATTATTGTCTTTTAATTTTTGATAGGTAGTAAACTTTAAAATATTTCTTTTATCATTAGTTTCCTGACCTTCTATGCATACCTCCTTAAATTGATCACCCAATATCGTGATTGGAGCTTGACCAGTAATATCATTGCAAGGTTTTGAATCAGAAGGTATCGTAATATATAGTTTCTTATTTTTAATAATAGCTGTTTTAGTCTCTTTAATATATTCAGTATAAAGGTAGTCATGATAAATATCTTTAATTACTGAATACAAATAATTGTTTATATTATTTTTTTGATCTTTTGGTACGATGAATGTATACTTATTCTCATTAATTTTACTAAATTTGGTTAATACATCATGTTGAAATATGTCTTTCAGTAATAATTTTTTATCATCTATCATAAATTTCACTGTAATACTATTACTATCAATGTCTTCGAGTACTAATCTTTTTGTTCCGTCTTTATCTGTTAATTTAAATATATAATGATAGTAGAATTCTTGAATATAATACTTTAAATATTTTCTTTTTGTTTTACTAAATAAAGATACATTCCAATTATTTTGAGGAAATAGTTTACAGTCAGCCCACGCCCTACTTCCTGCAAATATTTTAGTGTCAAGATCGAAAGAATTGTGAATAAGTTTTTTTAAGCTTTTTTTCCTGTTTGTTTCAATTTTTAAATCTTTCAAACTCAATTTCAGCATAAAAACTAAATCCTTATAGTTGGTTCCTTTTACGTGTTGCATTTCAATACCATATATTTTATTAAAGTCATTACTCTGTTCTTGTATTTTATTTAACTTGTAGTCTAAATGAAAATTATTTTGTAATATGTTTATGTCAAAATCGGTTGATAACTTTTTTTGTATTTGAGTGGTATCAATACTAAAAGAAAGGTGTTCAGGACGCGAATCAATTGGACAATCTGTACTAAAACAAATTTTACCTGAATCGTCAATATAAGCACTGTCGTTACTAGTTAAGCCAAGTTTCAATTCACAATAATCATTCCCATATCGTGCTAGGTTTACCGAATCATAACAGTACACTTCAACTTTGTCTTGTTTTGCATATAAAAAAACATTATTCATAAAAATAGTTACAAAAAATATAAGTAGTATTAAAGTTTGTTTAAACATAATTAAGAATATCTCCTTTAATCTTGTTTGTAGGTATCATGTGTAACAAAAATAAAGTTAACAAATTCTTGTCTTGATGAATAACCTATTTGGTATTGATTATTCTTATTTTCCCAAATAACATATTCAAATTTATTATTCTTCATTTTTCCCGATGTATAAATTTTCTTACCGATAAGTAATGATTTTATATCATTTGAGGCGTTTTTATATAACTGTTGTAGTTCATTGATATTAGGTAGTGACCATGATTTGATATTATCTATACAGTACTGACTCGCTAACTTACCTGGAGAGTTAGCTGGTTTTGTTATTATTTCATAAATCGGGAGCGAATATTTGTCAAAATATTCAAGTGAAAAAAGCAGTTCATTTATAGCAATTAGATTTTTATTTGTATTCAATTTCTGTTTAGTTAAAATATCTTGAGATTTTTTCTTTGAATATTTTTTTTCTTTATTTTTTCGAGTATTAGTAATTTGTTTAAAATTTTCTCGAACAGTATACTTGGTTAAATTAGAATGTAAGTTGTCTTTCTGGCCATTAATTTCGAGGTCAAAAAACAATGTTTTTTTATTAATTTCAGCATTTAGTTCAGAAATAATCGTAGAATGGGTTTGAAACTCAGGTTCATATACTTGAATTTCAACCTTTAAAATTGCATAATGGGGATAAGGGTAATCGCTTGTCATTGGTACATCAAAAAAGCAACTCACATGATTAAAACTTTTGTTTAAAAGAACTTCATTGTCTTTTTCTTTTGTAAACATGCCTTTACTTATTGTAGTTTCCATAGTTTTATGTATTACTCTTGACTTCAAGAATACTTTTTCAAACATATCAATGGACAACTCTGTAAATGCCTGCAATGCATTTTGTTTTCTATTTGAGGGCTTATAACTAAATTCATAAATATTAAATTTATAACCTTCTCTTATGCTTTTTGAAAGTTCACTATCTAACTTATTAAACTGTTTAATACTATTTTTGATTCTATCTTGTGTTTTACTAAATTTTATCTTTAATTCAGGCTTATTTCTCTTATATGATCTTATTTTTTTATTAATCTCATCAATGTTTATTTTGTTGTCATTAATGTTTTTTTGAAATTTATCAATATTATTTGATACTTGTTTTATGAATACAAGCCGATCATGTTTACAGATTTTATTCTTGTTATTACAATCTTGGAGCATATTATCTATATTGTTAATAATATCCTGTAAATCTTTCTCAGGAAAAAAGGTTTTAATCGAATTTATAAATTCAGACATAGTTTGATTGGTTATATACCAGTTTGAAAATGTTTCTTCATTTTTGTTAGGCTGCCTTCCCTTGCGATCTTCCCAGAAAGGTGTATATTTGACCATCTTTACAGCCAGTGTTTTATTATTGCTATCAAAGCCTCTGTATACATCTCTTGAACCTGTCATGCTAAGTATACCACTTAACCTTGAGGTAATAGTATCAGTAACTAATAATCCATTTCTCATTTCAGTTTCACTTTCAATAAAAACTTCAGAAAGAGCTTTTAAACTGATATTTTCAAAAATATTTTGCAAAGTTTTATCTATCGCATCAAAACTTCTGCCTTGTGTATCTATACGAACTGCAAATATACCATATGTAGATTGCGATTCTAAATCACCTTTTAGCATTTGTTTTTCAGATAATATTGCATTAGTACTTGTTTGAATTTTTTCATTTAAAGTTTGCTTTTCTCTATTTGCAGTCTTTATCTTGTCGTTTATTTTTCGAATGTCCTCAATTATTCCTTCAAGCTCATTAATCTGATTATTTATTTCTGTGAGTTTTTCTGAAAGTTTTTTGTTTATTAAGGTGTAAGTTGTTTTGAAATTTTTTCTTTTATCTTCTTCTTTTTTAACAAGTTTATCATAGTAAGATTCTAAGATGTTTATGGCCTTCATCTTATCGTTACTATTCAAAAATTGATTTTTCATATATTTTTTACAAATTTGATTATAATCTTTAAATTGATCAGAATAGCTATTTTTAATTTTTTTTGAAATCATTTCTTTTATGTGTTCATCATTATCAGCATTGGTTTGGTTAATATTCAGCCTGATTGTAATTGATGGATTATACTCATTAAACTGTTGCTCTATTCTGTATTTTTGTTTATTATTCTTACTAAGATCTGGAAAACTACTATCTAATCTTTTAAAAAACAAATTATTATCTTTTTCAATAATTTGAATATCTCCAATGCTATCACGAATTTTCAGATTGATAAACTTTTGCTTCTTATTCATCTCGTAATTTTTTATTATTACATCTCCCGATATAATATCAGCATTTTCAATGAAGATGGAGCTATCTAGTGTTTCATTCAGTGACAAGCAAGTCTTTTGTTGATCTTTATCACAAGAAAAGTAGATTTTTTTGTTTCTGTCTTCATCTTTAATTATTATGTAAGGATATGCTTTTGTAGCAAAAATATCAAAGTTTACATTATTTCTTACTGAAAACTGATATAAGTCGTTATCCGCAAATAGCATATAACAACTATTGGGTAACAACAAGATTATAACAGAAATTTTTAGTATGTTGAAATATTTCATGAATTAGATCTCTTTCATGAGTTGCACTGGTAATTTGTTAATTATTCTTGAAATTAAAAGAATAAAAATTATACAAACAATAAAGAAGCTAGCCCCATATAATCCTAAAATCCATTCGTATGGTAATGCTAGGTGTGAATTTTCAATAGGTATTTTAATTGAATCTTTAATATATAGAGCTAAATCAAATTTACCGCTTGTAAAATAATTATCAATCATTGGCTGAATTGTTAGCCAGTAAATTAAATAAGAAACTATTGTCGTTGTTAGCCATAAAATAAATCCTTCAATGAGATAAAAGGTATAAAAAAAACTTTTCTTCATGCCATAGGCAAGAAAAACGCCAATTTCGTTTCTTTTTTTATTAATATTTCTAAAAATAGTTATAAAAGTGTAAGCAATAGATATAATAAGGATTGCAATCAATGAAATGGTTGTAAAGCAATAAATTAATAGTTCAATTTCTGAAATAATTTCTAATTTATTTAATAAATCAGAAGCATCATCAATTTCGTATTTTTTTATTCCACCATCAGTCATATTTTCAATAGCATTAATTATTTTAGTTATTTCATGGATATCATTTGGATAAAGCAAAATGAATGACATCATTGGCTTTTTTTCAAGGTTGCTATCATCATATGACTTTAAATAGAATTCTTTTCTTATCATGTATATACTATCAAGTGGAAGAGCTTGTTCAGTTTTAATTACCGGGACTACTGTTTTTACTTTATTTATCGAAATTTCAATTTCATTTATGTGTGGTGGGTACTTTAACGATTTTTCAAAGATTTCTTTTTTGATAATTATTCCATTTATTTTACTTTCTGAAGTTAAAAATTCTTTTTTCTCTTTGATTATAGAGCTTAGTATCGGATCATTACGCTCAAATGTAAAAGGATTAGTATGGCTTAATGAAGTTCTAGTACTCTTATACTTTTTAATGCTAATGGTTGCCATATAAATTGGCGTTATATGCCTGAGATTTTTGCCAATTTTTAACTTTATATCATTAATATCTTGGTTAGTTAAATCTAATGCTAACTCTCTAGAAGATGTTATTTTCAAATTATTTATTCTTGGATCAGATAGTTTTATCGAAAGAAATTTATTTGTTGCATAACCCATTTTCATAATTGATAATAAAAACAAAAGGATGAAAAATATTGAAAAAAAACTAATCAAAAAATCTGTTGTGGGCCGATACGACAAATATTTTCTTTTTACTTTCCTTTTTTTAAAAAGATCTAGTAATGCATATGAAAAAAAGTAATTACATTTTTCTTTAAAATTGACTTTAATTTTTGTATAAGTTGGCTCATTACTTAATTTGTTCTTTTTTTCAGTACTTGATATTTGCATAAATTCTAATAAATCATTAATATCACCTGTATTGTTATTTAATAACAGCTTAGCATCTTTTATTGTTATTATATTATCTGCATATCTTTGAGTTAAATGTAAATCGTGAGTAACCCATATGAACGATTGATTTTTAGTATTGACACGTTGTTTAATTGTATACAAAATATCTTGAGCTTTATTGATATCTATGTTGCTAGTGAGTTCATCACCAAAAATTATTGGATTTTCTGATATAAGTCCTCGAAGTATTGATACACGCTGCTTTTCTCCACCTGAAATTTCATTAATATATTTTTTTCCATGTTCTTTTAATCCAATATGGCTTATAATTTCAGTTATGTTTTTTTCTTCTAGCGTTTCTTTATTGATAAATAGAGGGGTTTTAATATTTTTTTCAATATTAAAATTAGGATGCAAATATGGTTCTTGAAAAATATAGCTAAAATATTTATTACGGACATAACTTGGACTAATATATCTTCCTTTCCCATCATTTTTATTTTCTATTAAAAATGGTTTTATAACAATCTTGTTTGAAATTTGGACATATTTAACTACGATTTGCTCGTTTTGCATTTGGAAAATAATTATTGGTTTTTTTTGAGTACGAAAATGTTTTATATCAGGAACGTCAATGAGGCTTAATATATTTACTAGTGTACTTTTGCCAGAACCTGAATACCCTAATACTACAACCATACTATTAAGTGGGATTGTAAAAGGCTTATCAATATCTAAAACAGGATTCTCAACACCTGAATATCTTTTACTTAAGTTTTCTATTGTAATATACATCATATAGATAGATTCCATTTTTGCATTAGAACAATTATGTACAAAATGATCTGAAAAGTTTTTATTTTCCATATGGTTGACTGGTTAATCTTTCATTAAAATCGCATTATTAATTATTTTTTGTCAGTTTGTCAGATCAGAATATTTTAATATGTCGAAACTATTAAACATAAAAGGTAACTTCTATTCTAATCAATGAGTTTTTTTAATAATTTTATTTGTCCCATTTAAATAACTTTCAATTATACTAAAAAAATATTATTGAGGTCAAGTAATTATATTTCAATAGAAATCAATAGATTTGGATGCACTCAATCTAAAAGCATGTCAATCATTAAAACCATTGCGTGATTGCTTGAAGTTCCTATCTTAACTTACTACTTAGTACTTGTTTGATTATCCTATATCAATAGTAGCTGCATGATGCACAGCGTTTGACTCAACGCACTTGAGTCTATGTCCAACAATTAAACGATTTAGTGGTTGCCTAGGGATCCAACTTCGCTCTTGGATGTACAACCATGTATAACCCTGTATAACCCATGTATAACAGGCTCAGCCTCCACGCATTTCCACGCATTAGGTATGTTTCAAAAATAATACCGGTTCCGTGATTGCTCAGCATCGGTCTACATGCACTTTGTTGTTTTCAGAACTATAACCGATTGCGTGGATGCACAGCACATCAATCTCGATCTTTGGTATGCTTCCAATGCAAAACCGAATGCGTTGTTGCTCAGCGACTTACCTCAACGCTCTTTGGTTGGTATCTCAAAAATGAACCGATTGCGTTGAGGCTCAGCATTTCACTCCTCGCACTTGGATGGATTTACGAATTCTAAGTGTGTTTGTTCAGCGTACTGTCCATCATGTCCATCATGTCCATCATTTGCATCAGACGAATAATAGTTCTTCTTGTTTGTATTGACTTACAATAATCGGGTGCGTGGATTTCAGAATCAAACACATATAAAAAAATGTAAAACAATCATTAAAACAACAAATAAGTTTTGTTGCATTTCAGGCATTTGCGCTCCAAGTTTACGAAGATAACCAGAAAATCAACTGTTTTTTCGCATTATATTATAGTCGGCAAAGCAGCTTTTACGCATTACATGTTATTTTGGATGTTAGCCGACAAATTAATTGTTGCCTCATTTGGTTCAGTACAATAGCCGATGCCCAAGTTTTTGGCATCTCACATTTTGTGTTTATTGGACTTCAGGTCAGCTTTAGATTACAGCTGATATTTGTACATCACGTTTCGCTCAACTACTGATTTCAGTGGGGTCTGCTCTCCTTGCTTTGTGTTTAGTTGAATTTCAGTTCAATAGCCGCTGTCAGTGGATTTCAAAATAGTCCTTTTAAAATTTGTTTACAATCAAACTTTTAATATAATCTATATTTTATTACACAACCTAAACGTACAAAGTTTGGAGTATAACCAAGGATTATATAGTTTTTTTTTTACGTTCAAACATGAATTTTGGGATATTAACAAGAAACTTGATAACATCATATATATAAACTCTATTTTAATCAATCCAATAATAATAAATATATTTTATTTTATTTTTTTT
>Ga0272440_1002575_pt1 | contig 14017 bp, 10 predicted proteins | sample SSMMMBAug17_FD_192440 | JGI IMG/M metagenome (GOLD analysis project Ga0272440, IMG submission 192440) | Marine sediment archaeal communities from Little Sippewissett salt marsh, Falmouth, MA, United States - SSM-MMB-Aug17 | ecosystem: Environmental > Aquatic > Marine > Wetlands > Sediment ...
CATTTATCTTGAACGTACAAAAAAATAAGGTCGTGTAGAGACGTAGCATGCTACGTCTCTACAGTACAATTACCTCAAAACGAACAATATCAATAATGAGGAAGTTATTTTCAGAACATTCCTAAACAATTATTAAATGAGGAACTTATTTTCAGAGATTTCCTAAGAATTAAGATGCAATCCTTCTTCCTCTATTTTTAAAGAGACATTGCTGCATATTGTGCGGATTGCTGATTGTCATCAGACTGTGAACATAAATCCTAATAATCAAGTCTCATTTTTTCAAAACCTTTCTGATCCACACCTTTACAGTCATAAGAATGCGGGAGATGGGTCACATATGGAAAAAAAAATTAATATTTTATGGATATAAATCATTAATATCCATCAAATGGATATTTTCATCTACATTTTGAAAAAAATTTTGTGTAAAACCTCTTGAACAAAGCAAAAATCTCGAAACTGTATATCCTGAAGAAGGCAAATATTTTTTATGTTTAAGCTGATCAATATAAGGCGTGCTAATATCAGCGCGTTGATTTATCCATTTAATCTCAATAATTCTTGATTCTCTATCCATATGGGATTCTATAATCAAATCTACTTGCGAGATTTTCCTTTTCCAAAATGTACCTACCTTATAGTCCAGGTTTTCAATTTTCAATTTTTTAAATATCCTGCAATTTAAATTGCGTCTATCTTCAAGAAAATTAAAAACAAGCAATTCAAATGCTTTTCCAGTAAAATTCTGAATGAAATAACCATTGTCTGATGTTATAACGTCACCATTAAAGAGCATCGCTTTTTCATTTTCTAAAATTCTATGAGACAAAGGTTCAAGGATTTGAAAATAAAAATTAAGAAATGGATCGCGCATTATATATTTTGCGCCAGATGTATTTTTTTTTGCGGCACGTCCCATTGGATAGAGCCTGAAAATAATTTTATAGTCTATTAATTTTGAAATGATTGTATTGACAGTCGTCTTGGGTAAACCTGTCTTAGAAACAATATTCGCTTCAGTTGAACCTTCCTGCCCAAGCGCATGTAATATATTTTTTACATTTACGATCGCATCATTATCTCGAAAGTCTAAAAATAAAATATTTTCCAACTCACTCAGAAAAATTGATGATTTTGTAAAAAAAGTTTGATTAATAATTCTAAAAAAATTTGAATCTTGCTTTGCGTTTCTTTTTATCTGGTTAAGATAATAGGGAACGCCACCAGTCATCATATAAATCAAGCAAGTTTGTTCTTTAGTCCATCCGATTGGTTTCGCATAATATTCATTTGTTTCAAATAAAGTAAAAGGTTTTACGTTTAAATCAGCGACTGTTCTTAATCCATATAATACACCTTTTGTATTATCTACCTGGTTTAAAAAAAATTTTGATGATGATCCTGCTAAGATCACCTTAAAGTTATCAAAGTGTTGCCAATGCTTTTCCCATTCTCTTTTCAGATGCCCTAAAACACCTGACCCTTTTTTGGCAAGCCATTGGATTTCATCAAATATAAGAATAACCTTTTTTTCAGTATTTTTTTTTGCATGATCTGTAATATATGAAAATATATTTTTCCATGACTTATATTCATTATTTCTGGTTGAAAGATCATTAATACCAGTATATTTATCCCATTCTTCAGCAATTCTCGTCCTGCAGTTTAAATCATTTTCATCTGCAAATCCACTAAAAAAAAAGGTATTATATTGCTCAGCAACCTTTTCTAATATTGATGTTTTGCCGATCCGCCTTCTTCCCCTGACATGACAAAATTCGGCATTTGGCGATTTCAGCCACTGAGAAATCACTCTAATCTCATCTTTTCTTCCATAAAAATTCATCATAAAAAATTTATACAAAAGTTCATTATATCTTGTCAATATATAATTCGTACTTTTTATATTTATGAAATTATAATATAAATTTACTATATTTATTTATGAGATTAAAAAATATCAACTAAAACAGAAAGATAAAAAGTACGAATTACATAAGGTTATAATAACTAGAACTTTTATACTGTTCCTGGGTTTTGAACAAATGTTAATAATAATCGCGATACATCTAAAAAACAATGTATATAGGTTCATGTTTTAACTTCACCATCGGACATTGGATTGATTTCGGTTTCTGTTAGAGGGCGAACACAAGGTTCGCCCCTACATTGGTTTCGGACATTGGTTGGATTTCGGTTTTTGTTCGTGGCAACATTTACTTCCCCTAACCTGTACATACGCCCTTCAATATATTAAATGGGGAACTTATTTTCCGAGAATTCCTTAGCAAATCCAAACTGCTAACTCGCTCAAAGCAATTGATTCTACCAAATAGGTATTGTTGCTTTTAAGCGCATATTTTTGAACATGTTTCATTATTTTCTGTAAAGCCCACGAATTGATGCCATCAACTGATGTCTCTTGATTCTCTGAAACGTGTCCCCACATATGAAGCAACGCATTTCTCAGATTTCCCTTCTGAGGGGGCTGTCTCAAAATATTACAAAAAAGCAGTGCCAAATTTGAAAAATCCTGCAAAGGTTTCATTTGTGCAATTTTGGGTCCCAATTCTTTATAAAGGTTGACATCCCGAGCCATTACAGCATATTTATGATGACGCCATAATTGTTGTGCATTTTTAGGCAATGGAATACGCCCTGCTTCCTTGTTTTGATACTTGTCATCAAGAATTTGATATTGCATGATTGGAGAATCAATAAAAACTTCGGGCCACACATTTTTTCGACTGCGCATGCGAACCGGTGATTGTTCAGAATAACCACGCAATTCCATTTCTGATGCCAGTAATTGATGTCGTTTTCGGAGTGCCCAGCCATATCCAACCCATCGGAGGGTTTCTGGATGTTTTGCATATCCTTTTTTTTTGTTGATAATTATTGAGACAATACCATGCAATTCACGATGTTCTCCCAGCAGGCTTTGGCGGTTTAAATACCCGGGTTGGATATCCCAGATTCTCATATTGAATTACCTTTCATTTTATTTAATAAAAACAATTGGCGCATATTGTGAGATTCATTTTAATATAATTTTATTATTATCTGCAAGCATAAAAAAAATCGTTGACAGCTTAGGTGTGTCTGAACTATCAATAGGAATATTGTAATGGGTATAAGGTGTTATACATGCGCTTGTAATATTTTTAAAGGAGCTGCAACATGACGCACAAAACACAGGCATTTGCACTATTACTGGCTGGTGGCAGCGGGACGCGGTTATGGCCAATTTCCAGGGATATGTTCCCCAAGCAACTGGTCAGGTTTATTAATGACAAATCATTAATACAACATACCGCCATTCGTTTATCCGAAGCTTTTGACATACAAAAGATTAAAATTGTCTGTGGCAAAAATCATGCAAATGACATTTGCAAAGACCTCAGAGAAGTGCAACTGTACCATGACCAAATCATTATCAATGAGCCCTGCGGAAGAAACACTGCGCCTGCAATTCTTTTGGGCACTTTGGGGATTCATGCTGTGGATCCAGATGCGGTCGTATTTGTTTTTCCAGCGGATCATGTTATTGATCGTATGGAAAAATTTTATGAAAAAATCCATATGGCAGAACAACTGGCACGTAAAGGCCATATTATTACCTTTGGTATTACACCCGAATACCCTGAAACCGGCTATGGTTACATAGAGGCTGCAAAAACAAAAATCGGTCATGGATATAAAATTAGTCGCTTTGTTGAAAAACCAGATTTGAAAACTGCCCAACATTATATTCAAGCAGGCAGCTTTTATTGGAATGCGGGTATGTTTGTTTTTAAAGCAAATGTGCTTGTCAATGCGTTTGAAACCTATATGCCAGCCATGCTCAATACCCTGAAAGAACTGATTTCACAAGATTTGATGGATATTAACCATTATAATCAATTGGAAAATATATCTTTTGATTATGCGATAATGGAAAAAATTAATTCCGGCGTTGTGTTGCCATCAGATTTTAAATGGAGCGATATTGGCTCATGGAAAGCGCTGTACGATTATCTTCCAAAAGATTCTCATAACAATGTTGTTATTGGAAATTCAGATAACATTCAAATTCAAAACGCCCAAAATTGTTTGGCAATGGGACAGGATCGTTTTATTTTTATGAACCAAATAAAAGATATCGCACTGATTGACACGCCGGATGCCTTGTTTGTATCTGATATGGATAATAGTCGTGATGCCAAAGACGCAGTGGCTTTTCTAAAATCGCAAGAACGTAAAGAATATCAAGTTCATACATTCCAAAGCATGGAATGGGGAAATATTACCATATTGGATGACCAAACCAACTGGACTGTCAGCAAATACGTTATTCATCCAGGTGCAAAAATTCCTGAATATCAAAACATTTTACAATTGAATCAATGGCATATTACAAGTGGTCATGGACTTATTTCTATAGATAATTTTGAAATGTTAATACACGCGGGCGAACATATTACAATTGAAAGCGGCATGCTGGTTTCTTTTGAAAATATGTCAAATGAGGATCTTGTTTTTATTGATATTGCAACCTCTCTTCAGACAATTTCGGAAGAAAATGATCCATCAGACGAGATGTTCTTTGAATGAAAGCCAATATCCCCAATCATTTTTTATATTATTCATCAAGACATAAACCAGATTTGTCTGTGCTGTTTCATCCTTTTCAATCATCCTGGATGATTGTCAATGAGACTGCCAATGACATTATTTGTATGATGGCTGAAAACTGCAAGCCTGAAGAAATTGCGAATATTCTGACGCAAAATTACGATATTTCATTTACCCGGGCATTGGATGACATCCAGTCTGTCAAACAAAGCCTGCAAGATAATAATTTTGATCTATTCGAACAATCCATGCCCAGACAGCGGAAACCATCACTCAAATCTTTGTTTATCCATATTACCAGACGATGCAATCTGCATTGTCCGCATTGTTACGTATCAGCGACTGACAGCAAGCCAGACCTGGATTCCGATGCAATTATCGCGTTAATTGATACTCTGGTCGAACAGGGGGGTGATGGCCTGACAATCAGTGGTGGCGAACCATTACTTCACCCAGAAATAAAAAATATCCTGTCTTATGCGTCAAAAAAATTGACTGTCCGCCTGTTAACCAATGGCAGCCTGATTGATAAAAAGATGGCTGCCTTTTTGGCTGAACTTGGCATTTTTGTTCAGATTAGTCTTGATGGCGCAACAGCATCCATTCATGATGCCATTCGCGGTGATGGTTCATATCAATGTGTTATCCAGGCAATTCAATGGCTTCAAGCACAAGGTGCTGGAGATAGACTAAACCTATGTACAACTTTAATGGCATCTAATGCCAATGACTGGCAGCAAATGATCGCTCTGGCTGAAAATTTGAATATTCCATTGCTGCGTTTTTTGCATCTGCGTAATGTTGGCCGTGCTAAGAATCACCCGGGGGCACGACCACTCGCCCCATCCGCATATAAAAATTTTATTGCGCATGTAAACCAGATGCAATTCAATAGTCATCATAAAGTGGAGTTGACCTGTGGCATGAGTGGTTTGTTATTGAAAATGCCTGAAGCTTTCAAGGCTGACGATATCTGGTGTCCTGTGGGCCGAATGATGGTTATTGACACCAATGGCAATGTTTATCCCTGTGTATTAATGATGCGGGATCAATTTTTTCTGGGCAATATTTTTTCGCAATCTTTAAATGAAATTTCTCAATCCAGACAAATGCTTGAAATCTGTCAATTATTATCCAATAGACGATTCATCATACAAAAATGCCTGGCCTGTACTTTTCGAAATTTATGTCAGGCGGGCTGTATGGGTCAGGCATTGGATCATTTTGACAGTTTGATGGAAACAGATATTTTTTGCAGTTATCGAAAAAGCGCTTATGAAGCTGCTTTTGATCATCTTTTAACACTATGAAAATAATAGAAAATAAAGATTTGCCAGAAGCAATCATTCGAATATGGCAGCGAAAAGGTAAATGCATTCGTTTAAAAGTCGATGGTCACAGCATGCGTCCCAGTTTTCAAAAAGGCGATGATGTTGAACTGTTCATCCATGACATAAATATCTATGCGCTCAAAACAGGGGATATCATTGCATTTTTACAAGACCATAAAATTATTGTGCATCGCTATATCAAAAAAAAGAAAGTGGGCAACCACTGGAAAGTTTGTCAGCGCGGAGACCATTTGCGCGGTTTTCGATGGATTGATGCGCATCAAATTATTGGAAAGGCAACAGCGATATATCGTAAAGGCAATCGCATTGATTTATTGTCCAGGCAGCAAGTGTTATGGAATCGGTTTACAGGCTATTCAAGTTGGCTTTGGATTTGGGGATTGGAAACCCATTTTACATTCAAAAATGACTGATCTCTGGAAGTAAATCATGTTTACACCCTCCCAATATGCTGATATTTAAACATAATATTCCTTTTATTAATTTCAGTGTCAATCTTGTTCACATAATTCATTTCAACTGATTGATTTACATAAAATAAAATCAATATCGTTAACTTACTAATTTTATTTGGATAAAAGCTATTTTATTTAAATATAATTTCATTTGGCACGTTCTATGAAATACTCCCATTCAAACATGATGCATCATGGAAAAAGAGGATTTAATCTTATTTATCAATCTTTTATTTTTTTTAAGGAGAAAAACAATGAAGAAAATTATGTTTATTATCAGTGTATCCATGTTTATGGTAATGTCAAGTGCCTGGGCACAAATGACAGTCATGAATCGAAGTCTTTTGGATTCAGGTGATGGGAATACAATTATTCTTGAATCACGTGATCAAAATGCAAATTCAAGCATCAGGGACAATAGATTGTCTACTGGGCTACGTCTTAATACACCCAATCGACTGGCATTACCTGATGATATCATCAGTACGCCCTACGAGCTTCATGGTGAATCAATTATGCCATCAATATTTGCATATCATTGTAACAATCATGATCCTGCTGTACAAAACTGTGGGGGGCATACAGTTCCATATGGGAACAATCTTTTTACAGATGTTCATTTTACGCATACATGGTTTCAGATAATGAATCCATCAAAATTTACATTTACCACTGACAACACTGAAATGATTATTGAAGTATATGGCCAGGATGGTAATTTAATCGATGTCAATGGTGGACCAGGATGGTACAACAATGGCATTATAAACTTGCTTGACAATGGGTTGGCTGGTTCCGATGGCTTTACACCAAAGGAATCGATATTCTTTTACTTTGATACATGGATGCATGATGAGTATGCAGATAAAAATCCGCCTTATTCGGCAAAGCTGATTGTTACGACCAAATTTTCTGATAGCATTCACCCAAACAACCTGAACTTATGTATTCATGTGGGCTGGGAAGAAATAATTGAAGACGATGATGGTCAACGATATGCCAAAGGCGGCACCTTGATTGATAAAGAAACTGTTGAACTAAAACGTCCACTTATCATTCGGGAACAAACAGAACAGGAATTATTGGAACTTCTTCAATAAGAATAGCTTTACCTGCCAGATTTAAAAAACGTTGCCCTTTATCAGAGACGCACAGATGTGCGTCTCTACAAAGGGCATGATATTTCTAATTTGTTACAGGTTGAGCTTTCATTATTCTTTCAACTGGATAAAACAAGCTCAACCCTCGCCTTTCCAGCAAACTGCCTTCAGCAACATACAATTTAATTAACGCAATACGATACTTGATCGCAGCTTCAATTTTCGCATTTTGTGCGGCCAATAAATCTCGATAGGCTTGAGATACCATGAGTGATGTTGAAGCACCTACGCTTAGTCGATCTTTTTCTGCTTTGGCAGCCTGTTTTTGATATATGAGGGTGATACGCGTTGCAGAAATCTGTTTGCGCGCATGTTCTAATTCATTGACCGCTGATCGAACATCAAAATGAACAATTTTTTCCAGGTTGCTGATTGCCTCAAGCGCCTGTTTTTTCTTTAGTTGTGCGCCATAATATTTTGAATTGGCGGCCCGATTGCCAAACAAATGACTGAATTCCATTCCCACAGAAATATCATAGGTTGAATCATCAATATTTCTGAACGCGTCTGAAAAAGATTCCGCATATCCTGAGTGCCCCATAAAAATAAACAGGTCGAGTTTCGGAAGTATACCATTTCGCGTTACAATTGTTTTCAGACGTTTTTGTTTTAGACGAAGACGAGCTTCGTTTAAATCTGGACGTAATTTTTCTGCCAGTTTGATTCTGTCAATTAAATCTGTGACCGGGACAGGTTTCAAATCTGGTTTGCTGGTTGGGGTGATTGTTGTGTCAAATTGGCTGTCAGGATCAGTTGTAATGCGTTTCAACAAGTTCAAACGTTTGTTTTCTAAATTGCTGTTGGCTTCAATCAATGCCTGTTCTCTAAGAGCAACTTCAGCACGTGCAGCAGCCGCTTCATTGGTTGGCAATATGCCGATTGCGATTTGCTGTTCAATTTCATTGCGTTGCTTTTTTGCAATGGACAAAGATTCTTTACAAATTTTTGTTTTTTGTTTTGCAAGTACATATTCCCAATATGCAATTTCTGTATTTGCAACAAGCGTCTGCGTAAATTCACACAGTTCATATTCTGAAACGACTGTATCCAATTCAGCCATCTTGATGTTTGCCAAATTGACTGACAAACCATAGCCTTTAAGAAGCGATTGGGTTATACCCAGTCCGATTCTGGCTTTATGTGTATCAGGATCATTGTCTTCAATGCTGCGATCTTTTTCAATTGCCATTTCTATTTTTGTACCATAGGGGAGGGACTGTCGAACCCCCATAGATAATTTCAGATCTCTTTGATCTGTCACGTTCAAATGATCTGTATCGTTAGTTATTTCGCCCTCACGATTGTTGACAAACGAAGCGTTAACAAAAAATTCAGGATCAAAGACACCCCGCTCAATCTGATCGAATGTACCCGAAATTTCAGGCTGTAATTGTTGAATATGAAGCGATTTGTTATTGTGTAATGCAAACATGACACTTTGTTCAATGGACAATGCCATTTTTTTGTCTGTTATGGGAAGTTGCATAGACTGCTGATTTGTATTGATCAAGACATCATCTTTAATATCAGTTTCCAGTATTTTTTGATAATCAGGTGTCAAAAAATGCATGTGATCTGGCTGAAAACAACCTGTGTATCCCATGAAAAAAATGACAACAATATATTTGATGTATATTGAAAATCGAACACGTATGATCATTGTTCCCTCGTTTCTGACTCAGGGTGAAAATATGAATAAATTATTGGAATCAATAATAATGTAATCAATGTAGAGGCTGTCAGACCGCCAACCACAGCTCTTGCCAATGGTGCCTGGGCATCAGCACCTTCGCCAATGCCTAAAGCCAGTGGAACCAGGCCCAAAATTGTTGTCAGTGTTGTCATTAAAATAGGACGTAATCTTCGCCGACCTGCCTCAATTACAGCCGCATTGACTTTCAATCCTTTTGCATTCAATTGACCCGATTGATCAACTAACAATATGGCATTGTTGACAACAATTCCGCCCAGCATAATACATCCGATGTAGGATTGTAAATTCAGTGTCGTTTGGGTTAAAAACAATGTCAGCAAAACACCTATCGCGGCCAAAGGTACAGAAAACATGACAACCAGGGGATCTTTAAAAGATTCATACTGACATGCCAGCACCATATAGACAAGCAGTAAGGCCAGCGCAAGCGACATGATCAATTCATGAAATGCTTTTTGTTGTTCTTCATAGGTTCCGGAAACATTCATACTGTAAGCAACCGGATGTGGTATCTGATTTAACAGATATTGGACATCTGCTGCAACAGACCCAAGATCACGATCTAACACATTTGCTGTAACAGTCATTACACGTTGTTGATCCTTACGATTAATAATCACAGGGCCTAAGCTTTTGTCTGTGGTGACAACATTACGCAAGGCGATCTGTTCGCCTGTGGATGATGTCAGGGTTAAATCAAGGATTTCATCCATCGAACGTTTTTCGGCATCTTTTAATTGAACAAGAATACGATAAGAATTGCCACTTGCCCGATATTCTCCAGCTTTTGAGCCAGCGATCGCAGTTTCGAGCATTTCTGTGATATCTCTGATACGCAAGCCCAAATCAGCAGCTTTTTCACGATCAACATGGATTTCTTCCTGCGGCATTCCAGATTCATTACTTATTTTAATATCAGTAATGCCTTTCACATCTTTGATTGCATCCGCTGCTTTTTCAGCAAGAAGTCCCAATGTCTCTAAATCGAATCCTCTGATTTCAATGGTCAGTCCTTCATCACCACCCAATAAACGATCCAAAAGAAATTGCCCCTGTGGGGCTCGCGTTCTTATTTCCATGCCCGGGATATTTCCAGATAGTTTTGATTTTAAATCTTTTGCAATCTCAGTATTGGATCGTTTACGTTCATTTGAAGGCGACAAGGACAAATTTATCTGGCCTTGTGATGTTCTTGTGCCTCTCACACTTGTTACAGATGAAATAGTTTCAGGCACAGCCGCATCAACAATTTTTTCCATACATCGGGTTTGTTGATCAATCAGGCCCAATCGGGTGCCGATTTCCATTTCACCAGTAATTCTAACCTCCCCTTCATCGCTTGGCGGCAAAAATTCACTGCCAATCATTGGCAGCAGCAACAGACTCGAAATAAACAGAAATCCAACAAATGCGATTGTTGTCAGGCGATAAGTTAAGACCCATTGAAGTAAATTACGATACACATTATCTAATTGAACAAAAAATTGTTCTGCACGAGCGGAAAACTTACCTGCAATGGACTGGTTGCTGTTTGTTTGTTTCAGCGATGGTTTCAGCAGTCTGGAGGCAAGCATTGGCACCAGACTAAACGACACTAACAATGAGCATATCAAAGCAAAAATAATCACATAAGCCAGTTCTTTAAACAAAATGCCAGAAACCCCGCGAACAAATATCAGGGGTAAAAATATGACCAGGGTGGTTATCGTGCTTGCAATGATTGCACCGCCAACCTCTCGGGTGCCTTCAACTGATGCAATTTCTGATGACAGATTGTTTTCATTTTTGTTTCGGAATATATTTTCCAGGACAACGATGGAATTGTCAACCATCATTCCCACGCCCAGGGCCATGCCGCCTAAAGTCATGAGATTTAATGTAAAGCCGCCAAAATAAATCAATGTAAAAGTCGCAATAATAGAAATGGGAATGGATAAAGAAATGACCATTGTGCTTCGAATATTTCTCAGAAAAAAAAGCAGTACAATAACTGCCAGTCCACCGCCATACATGACTGAACGCGCGACATTTTCAATGGATCGCTCAATGAAATTTCCCTGATTGAGAACAGGAACAACCTTTATTTGCGGAAACGCTTTGTTTGCAGCCTTTATTTCTGCAAGAATGCCCTGTGCCACCTCAACAGTATTGGCATAGGCTTGTTTGCGGATTGCAACACGAATGCCGCGTTCACCATTGACACGAATAATGCGTGTGGGTTTTTCATACGTATCCTTGATATCCGCGATTTGATTGAGCGTAACAGCAGCGCCATCATACGTTTTAATAACAGTGCGTCTGATTTGATCTAAATTTTTAAATTCCGCTGGTGCCCGAAGCATGACCTCATAGCGACCCTGTTCAATATTGCCAGTTGGCAGATCAAGATTTGAATCACGAATGGCCATAAGTATGTCATTCATGGGTAAGCTCAGGGCTTTTACTTTTTCATGATTCAATTCTATTCGAATTTCTCGATTAAATCCGCCCCAGACATCAACCTGGGCAACGCCTGGAATTCGGGCAAAGCGATAGCGAATTTGATCTTCAATCAATTGTGTCAATTCCACAGGATCAAGCTTGCTTGAAATCCCCAACAAAACCACTGGAAAACTATTGATATCGAACTTTCTGATTCGGGGTCTGACTATATCATCAGGCAATTCATTGATTTCATTTTCTATGGTGGCCTGAAGGTCCAAAGCGGCAGTATCAATATTGGTACCCCAGGCAAAGCTGACACGTATATTACTGTTCCCCTCGTATGATTCAGATGTCATGGTTTCCACGCCAGGAACAGTGCCCACAATTTCTTCAATAATCTGGGTAATCAGCCGCTCCATGACTTCAGGACTGGCGCCTTCATACTGTGTTCGTATGGACACAGTTGGCAGTTCGATATCTGGAAGCATGTCTATGCGTAATCTGCTGAGAGATACAATTCCCAGGATAACAACGATCAGTACAACCATTGTTGTAAAAATGGGTCTTTGAACACTAAATTTGGGCAGGTTCATCGGATACCTGTCTTGTTTCTGCCAAAAGATTCAGCAGACTTAACTGTTGAAATGACAATTGCTGAATTATCGGCCAATAGTTGTTGTCCTAATGTAATCACATAACCCGAAAGCGAATCACCAATAACCTGAGCCATGCCATTTTCAACAATACCAATGGTTACATTGCGCCATTGTACTTTTTCCTGCTTTTCATCGACAACAAAAATGCCGCTTTGATCATTGCGAATCGTCAATGCCTGTTGTGGGACAATAATGGCATTTTCCTCATGTTGAAGTCTCACACTGGCCCTGATAAACATTCCTGGCTTGAGTTTTTTGGCGGGGTTGTCAATGTGTAATTCAATCCTTGCCTGTCGTGTTGTTTTTTTAAAAACAGGCGCAATCCGATGAATATGGCCTTGAAAGCTTTCACTTTCAAACGCATCAGTTGACAGCATAACAATTTGATTTTCTTTCAGTTTGGTATAGTCTTTTTCTGTCACAAAAATTACGCCAGTAATGGGATTCAATTGAACCACCAGAAGAAATGGCGAATTGGCTGACACAGTATCCCCTTCATTGACAAAAGTTTCAGCAACAACACGTTGATTATCATCACCGGTCCAGTCTGCAATTACTTTTGTATATCCCAGTCTGATATTTGCAGTTTTCAAAAAAGCTTCTGCTTTTGTCAAATTGGCTTTGGCCACAGCGAGTTCTGCTTGTTTTGCCAGTTGGCTAGCTTTAACTGTATCAAATTGAGAATCAGATTTGACACCTCTTTCTCGAAGTGTTTCGATACGTTTCAGTTCTCTGTTGACAATTTCAAGCGCATTTTCAGCTTCCATGAGTTTCGCTTTGGCCACGTCCAGATCAGCTTCAGCCTGAGCCAGTTCCTGAATATATTCATCACTATCCAGTTCTGCCACCACCATACCTTTAGTAATAGTGTCAGCAATATTAACCAATAAATGTTCTATGCGACCGCTTATTTTAGGCGCAACAACGAATTCGGTGTATGCTTCCAATGTCCCACTGAATGCTCTATGTAAGGCAATAGGGCCATTCAATATTTTTGCGGCCTCAACAGGGATTGGAGCCCTTTCGTTACGTTTATGAACAGCTTGTATTGTTATCTGATTATAATAGATTAAACCCAAACAGGTAATGATTAAAATAATCAGAATTGACAGGCCTTTTAATTTCTTTTTCATTTATACGCCATTTTTTAAATTTTTTTCATGATCTTCGCCCGATACGAACATTTTTGAAATATTCGAAATAAAAGCAAAAACGTAGGTTGTTCGGAAAATAAAATGCTCATTTTTCTTGATCGTACCAAAAAAATAAGGTCGTGTAGAGACGTAGCATGTTATGAACGCTTATAACAAATATTTAGCCATTGTTTCAAACATTTTTTTAGTGTTAATCGCCGAGGGTGCATTTCAAAAAAGGAGGTATTTTTTTTACTTAAGCGGTCATGAGTTTTTGGGAAGAACAAAAAAAACAGGAGCCGATTTGTTGTGGATTAATAGAAAATGCGTGTAAGTGGGGGGCGTATGTACAGATTAGGGGAAGAAAATGTTGCATCGAACAAAAACCGAAATCCAACCAATGTCCGAAACCAATGTAGGGGCGAACCTTGTGTTCGCCCGCCGGACAAAAACCGGTATCAAACCTATGTTCGAAAATGAATTTGAAACGATTGCCTCGGACATAG
>Ga0272440_1002577_pt1 | contig 14007 bp, 15 predicted proteins | sample SSMMMBAug17_FD_192440 | JGI IMG/M metagenome (GOLD analysis project Ga0272440, IMG submission 192440) | Marine sediment archaeal communities from Little Sippewissett salt marsh, Falmouth, MA, United States - SSM-MMB-Aug17 | ecosystem: Environmental > Aquatic > Marine > Wetlands > Sediment ...
TCATCTTATTCATCTTCTTCAGTGTAATCCTGGTTCAAAAACAAAAATGAAAAGTTTGGTACGCATATGCTTGATTTTAAATTGTTGAACAGTCAAGCATTTTTAAATGGGGAACTTATTTTTCGAGCATTCCTTAGCGTTTACAAAGATTTGATAATATCAATAACAATGGCTTCATTTTAAAGTGTTTCAATGGACAAATTCTCAATATCGTTTATCTGCATTCCTGTTATCTCAGATATTTGCTGATTAGATAGTTGTTTTGCAGCAACCAATTTTTTAACGACGAAATCGACACCTTCTTTTCTGCCTTCTTTTCTGCCTTCTTCTCTGCCTTTTTCTCTACCTTCTTTAAGTCCTTTTTCTTTTGCGGCCTTTTCTAACAATCCAAAACTATATTCATCAATCATTTTCGCACGTTCTTTTGGTGTAATATCATCTCGTTTAATATGGTGAAAAATTTTCTTTATTTCGGGTCGATTATATTGTGTTTCATCAACCTCTTCATCCAGACTGTCGTTGATTGCTATCATCCATTGCCGGTATGGTTCAGGTGTCTTCTCATTGACATATTTGGGACAGACATATGTAATTCGATGAGAGATTTCTCCAAAAGGTTTTCCATCTAATGTTTTTGGATCAAAATCTATCACGCCAATATCGTTTTTATGTTTATCACCTGATGTCAATACGACCAGCGTAAAAACTTTTTGCACTGGAAAATAATCACTTGATGACTTTATTTGATCCAGTATTGCTGCGCAATGATAATGTAAAAAACGATGGTAATGATCAAAATGACGAACATGTTGAATATCCAAAATAACTCTGTTGACAATATCTTCAGCATATAAATCAAATCGACAATCAACATTTCCAACAGGCGGATCAAAAGATTTTTCTGTTTCTACTTTTTCTATCTGAATGTCAGTCCCAAAAAAATCATCAATTACAGATTTAAATATTTCAGGATCTGAAAAAGCCTTTTTAAAAATCACACCATATTGTAACGAACCTACTTTTAATAACATAATAATCTCCCTGGTTGTATGGTTAAACATTCATGTAAATAATTATTTATAAAGGAAAGACAGCATTCTCTTTCGACAAATCTTTCATCAGCATATCGTTATGCTTTAAACGTATTTCAATATCCAGATTGCTATATTCATCAATGAACCTGGTTTCATAATTTTTTAAAGGATAAGTCTAACGTTGCCCCATGGGCACATAATTTCGTTCACTCAATCCTGTATAGATTTGACGCGGTCTGGCAATCTTCCATTTTGGGTCATCGTGTCCTTCTTTCCACTGCGCGATCCATCCAGGCAAGCGCCCGATAGCAAATAACAATGTGTGCATATTTTTTGGAATACCTATTAAATAAAGCACCAATGAACTAAAAAAGTAATGATTGGGCAAACAATTTTGCGACAAAAGTTCTTCATCAACCATAACCTTCCGCTCCAACTCCAGGGCGATATCAATTAATGGATCTGAAACATTCATTTCATTTAACAGATTTTCAAAAACTTCTTTCATAATTATTGAACGTGGATCAACTGTTTCGTAAATATGATGACCAAAACCATCCAATTCAAAAGGATCATGCACATTTTTGTGGCGTTGAATAAAACTGTCGATGTTGCCTTTTTCATTACTGATTTTCTCAAGCAGTTCAAATGCGGCTTGTATCCCACCACCATGTAAACGTCCCCATAAAGCAGAAATTCCAGCAGAAATGGCTGCATATAAATTAACACGTCCACTGCCAACCATTCGAACCGCAGCAGTAGAGCAATTTTGTTCATGGTCTGCATGGACAATTAGAAATTTACTCAGAGCAGTTACTTTGTTTCTATCAATTTCATAAGGTTTTACTGGTGAGTCAAACAGCATATTCAAAAAATTCTCACAATAACTCAATTCTCTTTTTGGGTAGATTACCTTATGCCCTCTGGATATTTTATAGGACATCGCGGTCAGCGTGCGTACTTTGGATATGAGTCGAGTAACGATTAGATTAATTCGTTCTTCATCAGATGATGTTCTCAGCGCGGGATAAAAGCTCTGAAGCGCATTTACCATTGATGACAGAATGCCCATTGGATGTGAATAGCGGGGAAAATTTTGATAAAATGTTTGCATATCTTCGTGTACCATTGAATGCTCATTCAATAGACTGGAAAAATCTTCTACTTCCTGCTGTGTTGGAAGGATGCCATTTACCAGTAGATAGACAGTTTCTCTAAATGATGAATGTGTTGCCAATTCTTCGATAGGGATGCCGCGATAACGCATAATTCCTTTTTTGCCATCAATATAAGTAATACCGCTCATACAACTTCCAGTGTTCCTGAATCCTGGATCCATTGTAATATATCCGGTTTTTTGTCTGAGTGTAGAAATATCTATCCCTCGTTCTCCTTCACTGCTATATATAACAGGAAGCTCTATTGTTTCATCCTCTATGATTAATTTTACTGTTTCTTCCATAGTTTCTTCCTTGTTTTACAGATAATAATTGCGCATACAGAGAAATACTATATGTCTATCTGTTTTTTTTATGCCCGACTTATAAATATCGGATCTTGTCATTGTAGTTTTTTTTATATACTGATAACTAATTCATAGCATAAAAATAATTAACATTCAATGGATATATTGAAATAAAACACTTTTAATTCATCTTATTCATCTTCTTCAGTGTAATCCTGGTTCAAAAACAAAATAAACAATTATTAAATGATGAACTAATTTTCAGAGATTTCCTTAAAGAAATAATTGACAATTTTTAATATTCCCTTGACAATTTATTACATTTTTAATAAGATTATGAACGTAATTCATTTTATAGGCATACATTTATTGCCTGGGTTTACTATTAACAAATATATTTATAAAAAGGAGGAAACATGGGAAACAGTCTTTACAAAATTATTGAATTGGTAGGAACAAGTTCAACATCATGGGAGGATGCTGCAAAAACTGCGGTTGAATCAGCAGCAAAAAGCCTGAGAGAGGTAAGGGTTGCGGAAATCGATAGATTGGATGTCAAGTTGGATAATGGAAAAGTTACAACCTATCGTGCAAGGATCAAATTATCATTTAAGTACCTAACGTAACGTAAATAAAAAAACCGGGCATCCAATGCTTAATAAGAGGATGGCCCGGTCTTCAATTTGTCATATGATAAACTGTAATTATTGCCCAAGCATTCCCTGCTTTACGCTGCTTAACTCATCATTGTTTCCCAACCATATACTGAAAACCGCTTTTTTAAATGCCAGTCCTTTTATTGATCCTTTGACTTTTCCATTCATGACTACCTGTACACCAGTTTTAGGGGTATAGATCACATCATAAATATCATTTGTTTTTGCTTCACTTGCAAAAAAGCCATTAAATGTCTTAATTTCCTGTTGAATAGCTGAAACATTTTCGCCTGTGCCTGCCTTGAATCCACGATCCCAGGCTGAAGTTATCTTTTCGGCAGCGACACCATCATAAATCCAGTGCATGCGGATTATCATGGGTTCATCAGCATCAACGATGGCTTTGGGATCAGAACACTTTTTCTTTAAATACAATCCCCCTGCGTAAACCTTGAAAAAAAATTTTTTTCTAACTCCTGCACCATTTAAAGCCAATTGTGTGCCATCAGCTTCTAGCGTGTCTGGTAATTCTACCCCCGCAATTTTCAATGCAAACACCTGGGGTACAAATAATGTTAACGAAAGAAAAATGAGCAATAATTTTTTCATTAATGTTGCCTCCTGATTAAAAAGTTATGCCGTCTGAATCGGCAATTTTGTAAAAACATTGATTTCAATTAGCGAAACAAAACCCTGAACGTAACGCTTCTATTCATCTCTCGATCAATTGATGAACTCGACCTGCGCAAAGGTTCTTTATCGCCAACGCCAATAGCTGTTAAATAACGCGTGTTTGTTCCAGCCTTGCGCAATAACGACAAAACTTGTTCCGCTCGCTGTTGGCTGAGTCTTAAATTTGCTTTTTCTGATCCTGAATCATCCGTATGACCCACGATTTCAACATGACCACTGCCAACCTTATTGATAATTTGATTCAGATTTGAAATATCCTGGGATAATTCACGAATCATTTTTTCCTGATTGGGGACAGGCTCTGAACCACCCACCCGAAACAAAAAGATATGACCTTCAATCCGCTCCTTAATCAAGGCAAGCTCACTGACATCAATATCAACCAGATTTCTATCGTTCACCCTGACAATGCCTGGAATGGTTCGAACTTTATGTCGCATCTCATTGATCCATTGATGAGATGCTGAACCAGACAAAGTCAACGTGCCATCGTCAAAAGTCATGTAAACAGATTGCGGTGGCTCTAGTTGAACACTCACTCTGGCCAAAAATAGCTCACTGGCATTAATATCAAACAGGTTATCTTCCTTAAATTGAATAATACCTGGAATTGACATGGCTTTTTTTTGTGCGGATTCAATCCAGGACTTTGATGCCAGGCCTGAAACATATAATATGCCATCTCTGTTTCTAAAGGATACTGTGTCAGGTGCATCAAGTACTTTTCTGGCGCGTTTGCTAATAATTCCTTCATGAAGCGCATAATAGGGCTCCCATTCAGATGTTACACACTCAGGATCAATGTTATATTCGGCTAAAAGGCTGTTGGGATCAATGGCCATTGGATCTCTCAAACCCGATACATAATAATGGCTGCCGTGCTTTTCATGCTTTGTTACAACAATTCCCTGGGCTTTATTGAGATGGTCTACATAGCGATTCCATATAATTGCGCTTCTAATTGAAAAGAATCCCCACATGCATAAAATAAGTAGAATCAGGCCAGTGAGAAACCACAGCGGATTAAAGCTGGTTTCCTTTTTTCCATATTCTACTTTTAAACAAGACTTGAGAAAATCATCACACGATCTAAATGGCGATGCATCTCCATCAAAGTTGCGAATCTCTTCACGAAAATCATCTTCAATTTTGTCGAGTGTTTTTTTGAATACCTGACGAAGTTCATATGATGGCGTACCTCGAATGACACCCGCAAGCATTAAATAATTGCCCTGTTCAACCCATACTGTATGGTTGCCCAACTGAAGTGTATTGACTGAGGGATCATTTTCATGCGCTGCTGAAGACTGAATCGCTTTTAATGTCTCAGAAAACATATTGGCTTCTTCAATGGCTTCATCTTTGAATTCAGAAACATGCTGTAATACTTTCCCTGAATCACGATGAATGATGAAAACCTGCTCAACACGATATCTGAGTGTATGAAAATGAATCACTTCATCAATGGATTTTTTGGAACGATAAGACTCCAGTCGCCATTGAATGCCTTTAGGAGAAAAGTTACGAATTAAAAAGTTATTGACCGCTTCAAGCCTGTTTCTAACTTTAATATATAATGCAGTTTTAAGGCTTTCCCCCATTATCGGAACAATGGCATCAGATATTGCTTGAGAATGGGTGCGCAAATACGAGTCCACACTATCTTCAATAACCGGATGAAGCGCCTTTGAAAGTTTATTGTCTCTTGATACACGATGTGCAATAGCTTCTGGAAGGACACGACTGATTTCCAATGCACGAAGCGTTGGATCATCAAGACGTTTTTTTACATGATCTAAATCCCTTTTTTCCGATCCCAGGAGCAGTTCTCTTAATTCATCCAGCTCTTGAGAATCGGATTGCTGGATAGTTTGTGGTGGAAATTCAGTGGCCATACAACCTCCGGACAATGTTAAAATATTTCAATTCTCGCCAAACAATCATTGGCATTAAAGCATTATAAACTGAGTCGATCTGCCAAATCTTTGAAAAAACTAACCATCTCAGCACGTTCAATTTTTCTTTGCGTTTGCTGGTTGATTTTTTCATGTATATTTGCAGATAGTGAATCAAACTCGGATTGAATATCTTCTTTAATAATCCCTACCTGTTCTGAAATTTTTTGGTGAAGGGTCGTTTCAATACCTTGAATTTGCTTTTTGAGGTCGTTGAATTGTGATTGGGCTGCTGTTTCTAATTGATCTAATCGGGATACAAATTTTTCGATTGATGTGTATCGTTCTTTTTTTTCAGTATCAAGTTTCTGGGTATAGGTTTCAAACTCAGTTTCTACTTGACCTGTAATCCGACTGGTCAAGGTTTCAAACTCTGTTGAAATTTTCTTTTCAAGCCCGCTTAATGTATTTTTTGTTTGATCAAACAAATTATCTTTTATTGTTTCAAAACGTTTTTCCAACTCAGTAAAACGAGAATCATATTGTTTTATTTGCCCGCCCAACAAAATATTTCGAATGGTTGAAAGTTTCTGGCTTTCATCAGCTTCATCAGTTGCTCGGGCAACAGCTGTTTCATTCTGAGTAACCAATTCGGTTGATTCTATTTGCGTTTCTGTCTGTCTGGGATCTAACTCACTCATCCTAAACCTCCTTGTCGAGGAATATTTCCCTCAAGCATATTATTTTACAAATTCATACGTGACAGTTAAATTTTGAATTAAATAAAGGTATTGTATGATGATAAAATAAAACTATCACGTTTAATTTTTAAAATCAAAGAATTGTAGCATAGATTTATAGGAAAAACAAATGATTTATTTTTTAAATGAGTATGATGTATCAATCTTTTTGTTTTATCTGAAGTTCCAGCTTGATTAAATCATACCAGCGTTGGAATCGCTCGACAGCCTCAGAAACTAATGATCTTAAAATAGCCATATCCAATGGTTTGGTTAAATAGTCATTGGCACCGGATTCAAGCGCTTCAAACACGCGACTCAAATCGCTTGCACCGGTTATCATGATAACCTGATTGGCCGCTGAATGCTGTTTAACTATTTTTACCAGTTTCAAGCCATTGCCATCAGGAAGATTGATATCCAAAATATACATCCTGGGATGATATTTTTCCATAATTTCAATGGCTTGTTCATATGTTGATGCAAAAAGCATTTCAACATCATCAAAAAAAGAAAAATAACGTTCAATGCTTTTTAATATTTCTTTTTCATCATCAACAACAAGTATCTGAATTTTATTAGACATTATAAAAATCTCCTTATATCAAGATCCCTGGCGCGTCAATGGCAGGCTTATTACAAAGCTTGCGCCAGTATTTGGGGTTTTGCGCAATGCAATGGTGCCCTCATGTTTTTCAATGATACCTTTAACTATGGACAGTCCAAGGCCTGTCCCCCTGGCTTTTCCTTTGGTTGTAAAAAATGGATCGAAAATTTTATCTGCTAATCTGTCAGGAATACCTGATCCAGTATCATTAATTTGAATAATTATCTGTTTGTTGTATTGCTGTGCAATTATTTCAATCATACCTGGTTTTTCATCCAGTGCATCAATTGAGTTGTTGAGCAAGTTGACAAACACTTGAGACAGGCTTTGAAAATCACAAAAAACAACAAAATCTTCTGGGACATTTTTCTTGATTGATATCCCTTTTTTAAGACGATGCTGCAAAAGTTTTTGTGCATCATCAATTATAGCAGCAAGCTTAATATTCTCCTTCATGACACTGCCCTGACGTGCATAGGTTTTGAGACTATTAACAATAGTGGATATTCTGCGACTGCCTTCAAGCATATCTTCAAAAACATAATGAATTTCACCCACCATTTTGTTAAGACGACCGGTTTTATCTTCGTGAACATGTTTTTGTAAAATCGGCTTTGCTGATTTCCAGAATAATTGTAAAACCTGAACATTTCCAGCAATAAAAGTATTGGGATTATTAATTTCATGCGCCATCCCTGCAGAGAACGTTCCAAGTGTCGCCAGCCGATCAGCATGAACCAGTTGACGCGTTCGATCTTCAACCATTTGTTCTAGCTCTGCTGCATATTTTTCCAATTGAATTTTCTGGTATCTCAAGGTTAAATGAATTTTCACCCGGGCAATCAGTTCTTCTTCATCAAAGGGTTTGATGATAAAATCCACACCACCGATAGCAAGCGCGCCGGTTCTACTTTCAGGATCTGTAAGTGCAGATAAAAAAATTACTGGAATCTCTGATGTTGCTTTATTGGCTTTCAATTTTTGGCAGGTTTCCATGCCATCCATACCCGGCATCATGATATCCAGAAGAATCAAATCAGGTTGATTTTCCGCCTGGACCAGCGCCTCGTGACCACTATCTGCATCAAGAACATTATACCCAGCGGGCTCAAGATGCGCACGCAATACTTTCAAGTTGATTGGAACATCATCAACAATCAGTATTGTCGGTTTTTCTGGCATGTTTATTTCCATATAATTGCCTGTAATGACGCACTTGCAGTTGCCAAATGGATTATTCCTTACTTGACTTTTTGATAATAAATTGTTTTTCCCTCACGAACTGCTTGAAATCTATCACTAATACCTGTGAGAAATTCAGATGCACCAATAAACAGATAACCTTCAGGCGTAATTGTATCTGCAATGCGATCAAAAAGTTTTTTCCGATCATCCATGTTAAAATAGATTGCAACATTTCGGCAAAAAACAATATCAAAAGATCCCAATCCAACAAAAGGTTTCATCAAATTGAGTTTTTGGAACCGCACCATGCGTCTGATCTCATCCTTAATTTGCCAATATTGATCTTTTTCAGTAAAATACCTTTCAAGCTGTTGTTTTGACAGCCCTCTGGAAATTTCGAATTTATTGTATCGACCTGCTTTTGCAAGATCAAGAACAATGTCGGAAATATCTGTTGCGACCAATGAAACACGATTTCTATTCAAATCTGATAGTATTTCTCGAATTATTATCGCTATACTATAAATTTCCTGACCTGTCGAGCTTGCTGCACTCCATATTCTAATTTGACCTGGAATCACACTGCCTGATTTCTTTTGAATCAGCTTTCTGATCAAATTATTTCGCAAAATTTCAAAAGGTAGTTTATCTCTAAAAAACAAAGTTTCAGGCGTTGTAATGGCATTGATAATATCTGCATTTATCTTGCCAGTTTTATCAGAACGTGCCCGATAATAGAATTCGCTGTATGATGCACATTTGTAAGTAGATACAAGGGTATCCAAACGTGTTTTTACAAGATATTCTTTTGAGTTATCCAGGTGTACACCACAAATATCGTAAATATAAGTGATCAGAACCTGTAATTCTTGTGGATTGATTTTAATCATATATGAGTTGGTACTATCAAAGTAAGTTACGAAACGCTTTCGTCTTTCAACACTTCTTCGACATCAAGAATTGCAATTAAGGCGTTCTCCTTTTTGTATACACCTTCGAAATATTTTCCCTGTACACCTCGTACATTTGATGGGGGAGGCGTTACTTTTCGCCACTCAGCAGGAACAACCTCTGCAACTTTATCAACAAGCAGTCCAATATATTCATTTTGGGAATTGACAATAATATTTCGCTGCATATCTTTTGAGGCTGATTTTTTCAAGCCAAGTTTTTGACAAACATCTATTATTGTTACAATCCTTCCGCGCATATTCAAAACTCCTACTACATAGTCAGGAGAATTTGGAACAGATGTTATTTCCATATTTTTATTTATTTCCTGGATTTTTAGAATATCCATTCCACAAAGGGCTTCACCCACATAGAATGTTGCCAAATCTACTTTTCCATCTTTTTCTGCTTTTTGAGTGGACACGTTTACCTCCATAAATATTCGAAAAAAAATGCCTTGTTTTTTTATGATTCCATTGTTGGATAAATCATATTTGTAATATAATGAACAAGTGCCTGCACCAAATGCAATAAGGAAGGCTCTGAAAATAACATACTCATTTTTCTTGATCGTCCAAAAAAATAAGGTCGTGTAGAGACGTAGCATGCTACGTCTCTACAGCACAATTTCCTCAAAACGAACAATATCAATAATGAGGACGTTATTTTCAGAGCATTCCTAAGGATTTAACTTGAATGTAAAACACTTTAAAAATAATAAGTAATTGATCGCTTACTTTGCCATAAAGCTGGCAGTTATATTGCGAAACATTATTACCACTTCATAGGTAATTCCCTCGCCAGAAACCCCATATCCGGAATAAAAGCAATGTGACCATCATCCAAAAAGCAACTGGCTGCAATGGATGAATTTGAATCCTCTTGTTTGCTTAAATTTTGACAAACCGCATCCCATTCTAACATTTCTATTGAATCGGCAGGCAAACCAAAACGTTTTTTACCCACCTCGCATACAATTAATGCTTTTTTATTCTTATAATATGAAAAGTCTGTGTTTGAAAGTTTTGCCACTGGAATAGATTGTTCTTTAAAATCAAACACAATACATGAATCCTTTTCATGCCACATAGATTCGGACAGATTTGTGAGGCAATTCTTTACATTGAATTTCGGGATAATGTAGTTTTGATTATCAATGACAGCACGATATCCAGGAACAAAAAATAAGTTTTGAGGCACACGAATTTTTATCAACAGACCTGTGCTTAACGCAAATGATTGTGTGATATCTGCACATAAGGCATGAATTATCTTTTCCTCATTTTCAAATTCCAGATAAATTTCTTGTGTCAGAATTTGTGGATTAGAAAAAGAAAGGGTTAAAATGATCCTGTCTTCAGATTTTGTAATATTCAAACAGATTTGAACTGACGTATTGTTTTGAACAAGTCTGATCATTTTAACAATTATCTGTGTCACAGGATCTATTAATTGGTTACAGATACGTCGATCAATCTTTATCATTCCACATTGTAAATCAAATTTTACCTGTATATTGGATTGGTAAGCATGATCTCGAATATTCCTTCCAATTTTCCACAAAACTTTACTGGCCAGAACATTATTATTCTGATGCATTATTTTTTCAAGACCATCTAACACCGATTGAATTCTCGCTTTTCCCAGAGATAATTTGCCGTCTTGTGTATGCGCAAAACAATCCATAGCAAATTTTAGCTCACAGGACAAAGCATTCAATAATTCCATGCGTCTTTTATGGCCTGTCTTTCGATCATGAACTGAAATTGTTGAAGCCAGCTTTTGTTGATGAGGTTCTGCGCTTGAATGAACCAAGTCGGCAATCTCACTTTTGACTTGTTTAATCTGATGAGATTGGATACCTAATGATTTTGTCAGTTGTTCATAAGATAAGGTGGAGGCCAAAAGGACAAAATAAGGCATTTCTTGACCCAATTCTTGTTCTTCCAGCGTACCAATGGATTTTATGTCAAACACACTATCTATCATTTCGCCATGTTGTTGAATGAATCGAACAAAATCGAATGGTGTATTATTTTTTTCCTGTACATCTTTGATCAAGTCATAACGTAAAATATAAATATTTTTGCCTTGTTCCAACTCTTGAATGATATTAAATTCGGGTATCTGAAAAACATGTTTGGCATCAGGCAAAGGAATTTCTCGAACCTCAGTCACCGATTGCTTTATATTATCTGGAAGCACAGCTGATGTTAAACCAGTTAATAACACAGATTGTTCATCAATATCCATATCTTCATTGCTGTGAATCAGTTCAATCAATTGGTGCAGGCAATCAATACCCTGGAGCAGGATATTGATCACCTCTGGATTAGGTGTTAATCTGGCGGTACAAATCAATCCCATAACATTTTCAATTTTTTGTGATAGCTCCTTTGTCTTTGACAATGAGAGTAAACTGGCACCATTTCTGATAACATATATGGCATGGTAAACACGTCTTGCCAAAGACATATCTATGTTTTTTCCCATATTTTCAAGATCTAACAAGTTTTCTTCAATTTCAGCCAATGTTTGATTTGTCTCTTCAATATAGATATCTATGGTCTCGCGATCAATAAGCATAATTTCTGCTATCCTTGCTGTATTTCAAAATGTTGGTCAAGACGCATTGTTTTGAAAAGGCTGTAGATATCATCAGATGCATTAATGACAGTTAATTTTCCATTTTTCTGAGATAATGTATTGTGCGTGGCGATAAAAGCGCCTAAACCAACAGAATCGACCATTTCAACACCTGTTAAGTCAATATCCAGTTCTGTAATACCTTCTTCAACGATTAATTCCTGAAGTCTTTTTTTGAATTCAGGTACCATTGAAGCCACAATATCCTGTCCGGGACTGATAACTTTTTTACTCATGAATTGAAATCTCCTTTATATATGGCAGGCATAACAAATAAGTCCTGCCGAAAGTTATTGTTTTGTTTCAGGGAATTGAATGGTTAATTTGACCTCATTTCCCTTCGCATTATATTGAATATCATGACTGTATAGTTGCATGATTTGAATACCTCGTCCATGATCAATTGAATCATCATTTTTTCTGACCATAATTTTATCCCATTTAAAACCATCACCTTCGTCTGTGACATCAATTTCAAGATGTTCAGGCCGATAGAGAACATTCAGATGCACATTTCGGGATTCCTCACAATGGTTACCATGCGTAATTGCATTGATTAAGGCTTCACGTGTCACCAGAAGCGGATGGAAAGACTGGGATTTTTTTCCAATGCCAATTAAAAAAATTCTAAGTTCATCTGCTGCACGATCAATATTTTGAAGTACAGAAGAGAAACTCATATTTAAATTTTTTGCACTTTTTTTAATTTCAAACATGCTAAACCTCTATTCCAAGCAATAATAAATCATCTTCTTGCTCAGTTTGCTGTTTAAACAATTCATGCTGAATTTTTTGTACAGCTTCGTCAATTGGTAGATTAAATGTTTCAATGCAAAGTTTTCCAAGAACATCAATCCCTTCCTTTCTGGATTTACGTAATTCTCCAAAGCCCTCAATAAAACCATCTGAATAAAGAAAAAACCGATCTCCTGGTGCCACTTTTTTTTGAAATGGATCGAAAACGACATTTTGAAAGGCACCCAAAATATCCCCCACACATTCCAGTGCCTCAAATTGCATTTCTTGCTTGTTGACATATATGACCGGCGGATGGCCCGCATTTACAATTGTCAGCCGATATTTTAAACGACTTAGAAAGCAATAACATGCGGTTAAATATTTTCCATCCGGTGCAATTGCATTTAAGACCCGATTCATAGTTTTCATGGTTTCTTCAGGTTTATTCGTAATACTGGCATGTTGGGTGAGAAGTGCTTTCAAGGCTGATGTCAGGTATGAACTTTTCAGGTCGTGACCACTGACATCAGAGACAAAAAAACCAAATATTTTTTCACTCAGTTGTAAAACATCATAAAAATCGCCGCCTGCCTCATGAATGGGCATGAAATAAACACCAAATTGGGCTTCTGGCAAGTCTCCGGGTTTGACCAGTATGGCCTCCTGGGCCTCTTTGACCTGTTGAAGTTTATCTGCCTGTGCTTTTATGATTGCCTCATTTGCATATCGTAATTTTAGATGAATACGTACCCGGGCCAAAACCTCCTGTTTTTCGAAAGGTTTGGTGATATAATCTACTGCACCAAATTCAAAGCCTTTCACCTTGCTGTCAATATCAGTAACCGCAGAAATAAAAATTATAGGGATATCCAGCGTTTTGGGATTTTTTTTAAGCTTTTCACATGTTTCCAGACCGCTTTCTCCAGGCATCATGATATCCAGAAGAATCAGGTCTGGCTGCTCATTTTCTGCAATTTGTCTGGCCTCAGGGCCGTTTGTTGCCTGATATATGCAGTAGCCTTCCATTTCAAGAAATTTTTTCAAAACAGTAAGCATGACTGGTGTATCATCAACAATTAATATCTTGGTAAGGTCTTTCTTTTTTTCTAGCATTTTATAATTCTCTAAATTATTGTTTAATTTTTATAGTCATTAATAATATTACATACTTGTTTATTTTACTCAAGATATTTTTAAGTTTTTTTTTAATCAAACATTAAGGTGCATTCCCAAAAAGTTTTTTTTTAATCAAACATTAGGGTGCATTCCCAAAAAGTCGGTTATGTTGCGAGTTTAATTAACCTATTGAAATATTGTCAAATATAACCGATTTGGTCACGCCATAAAATGTATAACATTAACAGATAGTTATGCTGCACGATGTTTTTTTTTGAAAA
>Ga0272440_1002578_pt1 | contig 14004 bp, 11 predicted proteins | sample SSMMMBAug17_FD_192440 | JGI IMG/M metagenome (GOLD analysis project Ga0272440, IMG submission 192440) | Marine sediment archaeal communities from Little Sippewissett salt marsh, Falmouth, MA, United States - SSM-MMB-Aug17 | ecosystem: Environmental > Aquatic > Marine > Wetlands > Sediment ...
AATCAGTGGCAAGATGCTTGAGTGGGTTACTATATGTATATTGTTAAACATCTATAGAATGGAGGTCATCTGGTTTTATATAACAATACTTAGGGGGAGTGAATCGTTACGCGCTAATAATGCAATGAATGTGAATGTGACGTTTAAGATCACTTCCAAAAGTATGCATCACTGCTGTGATCGCTGGTAAAAAACCTTGTTCTTTACAAAACGAAATGAGTGTTTCAGTTGCAGCGGAAAAAACAGCATTCAGTAAATCTTTTTTTTCAAACAGGAGGGTTCGGAATTCAGAAGGAACAGTGAAAGTTATGTGATAATAAGGGCAATTTGGAAAGAGCCTGTTCATATCAGAAACCCATTTGTCTACTTGGATTTTCGCGCAAACAGAGCAAAATCTGCTCTTGCAAGACTTAGGGACATGGCAAACTTGTTCAGGATGAACAGGACAGGCAAAGGTCATATAACCAAGACCATCAGGTTCTCGACAGTTTAAAATTTTCCAAACATTATAAGCGATATACCATGTGACGAATGCTTTATGAGCTTTAACAAATAAAGACCAATGATCTTTAAAAATTTGTTTTAGACTAAACTTTTTTGAATGAATAGTTTCCATAACCTTAACCGAACTCCATAAGAAATAGAAAAAAATATAGTATAAAAGGAACTGATAATGTAGTAAACGTATACATTAAATGGTTAATAATAAAGATAAAATATTTCTGCAAGGGTTATGTTTTTGAGGTGGATTAATTAATAAACACACTATTTTTTGCCCGAAGGGCATTATGTTCACTCAAAACTTTGCTTTTTATATTTAGCATATTTGGACATGTGGCAAAAGTGGCTAAATACAATTTAACTATTTATTATTATTGAGATTATTTTTTTAGCGGCATAGCGCATGGCAAGATTATATTTATTAATTCAATTAGTTATAGTTGATTTGTTCAGGCAGCACGTTGAACAACATCGTCTGAGACTGAATTTTATGTTTATGTTTTCGTAAAAATTCTGGTTGATTCTTTTCTTTTTAAGTACGTGGTGTTCGTGGCTGAGCAAGTACACAACCGGTTAATTTTTCTGACAACGAGTTAAGAGCGTGGTGATAGGCTTAGCAATCACACACCCGGTTTTAATTGTCTGACGCTATCCCAAATGCGTTGAGCCAAAACGCTGTGCCCTCATACAGTAATTTAACTTTAGGTCTTTAACTTCAACCTAAGTGCGTTGAACCAAAACGATGTATAACAACGCAATCTAAAATATCTGAAATCGTTCCAAGTGCGTGTGAGCAAAACGCTTAGAAGTCCGAAATACAAACAAAAGAGACATTATAAAACATTTATAATATCTTTTACTTATATTATTTTCGAAAATACTAAGTATCATTATTGACAAATAAATTTTGTTGTGATATTAATAAAAAATTTTTTATTATTTAAGTAACTTTAATTTTGCACATAACAAATAATAAGTTTGGGTTAAATCCATAGAATCTATAATGATTAATGGCGTAAATAGACAAAGAGGGAAAGTTTCATGAAACAGCAGCAATACAAGGCATGGCCTTTCAACGAGGCTCAGTCATTAAAAAAGAGATTTAATACACAACCTTCAAATCCTATAAAATTTGAGACAGGATTTGGTCCAAGCGGATTACCTCATATTGGAACTTTTGCAGAAGTAGCCCGTACAACATGGGTTCGGCATGCATTTGAATTTTTGACAAATTGGTCAACTCAATTAATAGCATTTAGCGATGATCTAGATGGTTTACGTAAAGTCCCTTTAAGTATGCCACAGCAAGATATGCTATCTAAAAACTTAGGTAAACCACTTTGCCATATTCCCGATCCATTCGGTAAATGCGAAAGTTATAGTGAATATATGAATTCAAAGTTAAAGGAATTTCTAAATGCCTACAAATTTGATTATCACTTTCAAAGCTCATATAATGCTTATACACGAGGTGATTTCAATGACGGTCTTTCAATTATCCTTCAAAGAGTCGAAGAAATAAAAAGAATAATTCTGCCAACATTAGGTCAAGATAAGAGAGCCAACTGGTCACCATTTTTTCCTATTTGTGAAAAATGTGGACGCATTAACAGTACAAGAGTTATAGCTTATCATCCTGAAGATAATACTGTTGATTATATTTGCGATCAAACAAAAGGCTTTGTAAAATGTTGTGGGCATAAGTCCAATACCACCATTCATAGTGGCCATGTAAAAGTTGGATGGAAAGTTGACTGGGCATTACGTTGGTATAGCTATGACATTAGTTATGAAATGTATGGAAAAGACTTAATAGATTCAGCGAAACTCTCTGGCAGAATAGTACGACTTATGGGAAAAAAACCACCAAATGGTTTTTTTTATGAACTTTTTTTGGATGAAGAGGGAAAAAAAATTTCGAAAAGTAAAGGAGATGGTATTACTATAGATACATGGCTAAGATATGCCCCATTAGAGTCTTTATTATATTATCTTTTCCAAAACCCTAGACAGGCAAAACGCCTCTTTTGGGGAAATATACCCAAATCAGTTGATGATTATCTAATAAGTTTAAAACAATATTCATCCTTAACTTCTGAAAAAAAACCAAGTGCTACACTTTGGCATATTTTTCAGAAAGGAAAAAATATTCCTGACTATCAATGTTCAATCAATTTTTCCTTGATCAATAATCTTATATCAGCGGTTGGAGCTGAAGATATGAATTTAATTTTGGAATATCTAAATCGCTATGATTCTTCTGCTAATACTTATATGAATATATTGAAAGATCTCGTAAAAAAAGGAATGAATTATTACCAAGATTTTGTATTACCTTTGAAAAAATTTCGTCAACCAACTAGTGAGGAGAAAAAAATTCTACAGAGTATTCATGAAAAAGTTAGTAAATATCAAGGTAATAATGAAGATGAATTACAATCTATTCCTTTTGATATTGCTCATTCTTTTGATATTCCACCAAAATATCTTTTTAAAATGTTTTATGAAATAATTTTAGGGCAAGAACAAGGACCTAGATTTGGAACCTTTACTCGACTTATATCAAAAAATAAGCTTCTTTCGTTGGTAGAATCGGCTATTGTTGATAATTAAATATCGCAACTATTTGTTTTTAAATACTATTATGTCACATGAAAAAAATTAGTTTTTAAATTTGTACATAAAGACTTTATCGCTAACTCAAAACGAAAAAACATCGGACAATCAGAGACTCAATTATGTAACAAAAAATATATATAACTAATTAATATTTTTTAGTTTTTTAACCTCAAATAAATATTATTATTATTATTATAGGAATAAAAAAATGGATTATAAAGATATTTCACAATCATTACTTTCATTAGAAGCCTTTGAAGAAAAACTCAATATATTATCTTCATTTCATTCATGCAAAGCAAAATTATTATTTTTTGCAATTAGAGACAATTTGGACGATATTTCTGAATTTGATAATTTTGTTGAAGGTTCAGGAATTATTGATTTTACATTTCTTAATGGTGAAAATGAAGTAAAATATTTTGTTGATTATGCTCATATTAAAGGATTTGATATTAATATAGAGTTAGAATATGAAAATTATAAAATATATGCCAAACAATATATAGAAGAAATATCAGAAAAAATAAACATGCCAATTGACGTTGATATTATAACTCCATTGCATTAATGTTATAATATTTTAGTTTGTTATATATTTTTTGGGAGAATAGTTAAATAGTATGAGTTTAGAAAAACATTTATGTTTGATTTTTACACCTATTGATAAATATTATAGAGATGCACTTACTCATTTCGCACCACCCTTAGGTTTAGTTTCAATTGCAAATTATGTTAAATCAATGGAGCCCAACGTAAAAATTACAATTCTTGATGGAAGTGTTACACACTGTATGAATGAAATTATTGAATTCATATACAAAGAAAAGCCAGATATAGTTGGACAAAGTATTCAGTTGATTTCATATAAAAATGCTTTGCTGATAGCAAAACATGCAAAGGGAATTGGTATTACAAACGTTGTTGGGGGGCACCACGCGACTATGATATCAGATGCTATTGCAATAAACCAAGTACATCTTATAGACTATGTTGTTACAGGTGATGGTGAAGAATCTATTTTAGCGATTTTAAGAGATAAAGGCAAAATTAATGTTCCGAATATAGTTTTCTCAGAGAATGGATCATTAATTAAAACAAAAAAATCGCATTTTGATATAAAAAAGAGTGAACCAATTGATTATTCAATTATTTCCTTAGAACCTTATCAAAAATTATTGAAAAAAACGACTTTCAATAATTATGATCTATCAGGTAACTATCTTCGGATTTTTTCTCATAAAGGTTGTGCAAACAGAGGAAATAGTAATGGTTGTTTTTTTTGTGGGAGAGCAGATAGAGGGGTTCGATTTAAAACTCCAGATCAGTTTTGGCAGGACATTTCAAATGCTATAGAAACACATGGTGCAGACTACATTTTTGACGTTGGAGATGATTTTGCTTTTAGTAATAAATGGGTTTCAGAAGTTGCTTCAAAAAAGCCTACATTTAAACAAAATTTTCAACTTGGTATTTTTGGTAGAGCAAATAGAATTAATGATAAAATTGCTAAATGTTTAGCCAATATTGGCGTTAAAGACGTAGTTATAGGATTTGAATCATTTGATAAAAAAATATTACAAATGTGTAATAAAAAAAATACCACTCCAAACGATAATTATATTGCAGCGGAAATGCTTTTTCGAAATGGAATTGATGTTTGTGCAAGTTTTGTGTTAGGTTTAATTGGAGAGAATGAGTCTACACTATCAAAGACAGTTAAAGGCGCAGAAAAAATAGTAGATTTAGCTATTAAAATTCTTAAACGTCCTCCTAGAGAGATGGTTGCGAATTTGATTGAACCAACACCTGGTTCACCAGCTTTTAAAGAATTAGCTAAAGCTTTTCCTGAAAAATACTATTTAAAAGATAACCTATCTTTAGAGGAAATTCAGCGTGATTATTTCCTTCATTTTTTCAACCTTGATTCTTATCATTCTTATGAAAAATTTCGGAAGAGACTTAGCACTTTTGCAAATGAAATTCACAGTTTAGTAGCTTTTTCTGATCCTCAAGGTTGGTTTAATAATGAAATAAATTGAATAAATGTGAGATAAATAATCTAAAACGCAATATTATGTGCGTTTATATAGGATGGATAGTTTTTCGATCAAAACTTGACATAAAATTATATCTTTTGATAATTAGTTAATTTTTTTGTAGATGGTAAAATCTGCTTAAACAAAAGCTTTTTATGTTTTGTTAACTTATTTATTAATTAGGATAATTTATGGCTTGTAGAAGCAAAAGAAGATTTTCCTCAATTATTTTCTGAGCCTTCCTCGGAGTTGGTTCGAAAACATAAAACTGGATTGTAAAAAGCAAAAACCAGAAAAAAAGAAAAGCGCACATAATATTGCGTTTTAGATTATTTATCTCACAAATAATAAATAATTAAATGTATGTATTATCGTGCCACTTTGGTTTTTCCTGGTTTAAAAAATGCCCTCTTGATCAGCCAGAAATTTTCGCATGAAAATGCCCTTCTAGTCAAGAAGGTATGTTCCATGCCTGGAAAAACCAAAGTTGCACGATAATATATGTATCAGAAAAACAAAAAAATTTAAATTAGCTATAACCAATTTAAATTATAGTTTTTTATTACCATTAAATTCAAAAAATATTTTTTGCCTAAGGGCATTATCTTTTCAGTTATAGGCATAAGTAAATTAGGATAAAAAAAATGAATTACAGTTATAATAAAAAAAAAATTGTAGCCGTTTTATTAGATAATATAGAAACAGGCGTAGCACTAAATGTTATAGGGCATCTTTCGATTTCAATTGGTGCATATGCTAATAATCAAGAATTAATGGGATGTCCCTTAATAAATGATTTAACAGGCATTAAACACCTTGGAATTTCAAAATATCCATTTATTATAACGAAAACTAAAAAGGGTAAATTAAGAAAAGCAATCAATGCTGCTAAAAGTAAACCAACTATTCTTGTTGCTGATTATCCAAAAGAAATGCTTATTACTGAACATGATGATGACTTGGTGAATTCGATTGCAAAAATTAAAGAAACTGAACTTGAATACTTAGGTGCTGTTTTGTATGGCTCCTCAGAAGATATTGATCAGATAACCGGAAAATTTAGTCTTTGGAAATAATTTATTTTAGTTGTTAATTTTAGTCATTCATATCTCAGCTTGAAGATTTCCACAGCTTAATTTGTTATAAGTAATGTGAAGATACTAATAAATAACAAAATAACATGTTTATAAATTGGTGGTAAAATGAAAATACCTTTTTTTCAAGTTGATGCTTTTACAAATAAAGCTTTTCAAGGCAATCCAGCAGGTGTCTGTATTTTAAATCAAAAAATGCCAGATTCCTGGATGCAATCTATAGCATTTGAAATGAATTTTTCAGAAACAGCTTTTATAAGCTTTGCATCTAATAAAAAGTTGGATATAAGGTTTTTTACTCCAACAACGGAAGTTCCTCTTTGCGGTCACGCAACGCTTAGTAGTGCCTATGTACTCTGGGAAGAAAATTTTATTCAAAAAAATTGTCCTATCAGATTTTATTCTAAAAGTGGTAAATTAGATGCAGAGCTTGTTGATGGTTGGATTGCATTACAGTTTCCAGTTGATTTATTTAGAGAAGTATCTATTCCGCCAATTATCTCAGAACTTATTGGCACTGAACCAATAAAAATGTATCGTACAGTTTTTTGTGATTACTATTTAATTGAATTATTTTCTGAAAAATCGGTTCAAAGTTTATCTCCAAATTTTGAAGGTCTCGTTAAAGAAGGATTTAATGAAGTAATCACTACTGCGAAATGCAATACTGGTTTAATTGATTTTGTTTTAAGATTCTTTGCTCCTGGTGTAGGTATAAATGAAGATCCTGTTACTGGTTCAGCATTCTGTAGCTTGGGCCCGTATTGGGCTAAAAGACTAAATAAAAATGAACTTATAGGTAAGCAAATATCAAAGAGAGGCGGAACAGTGAAGGTTCAAATTAAAGACGAAACATCAGTTACACTTTTGGGCAAAGCAATTTCAGTTATGCGTGGAGAGTTGTTGATTTGAGTTTTATATATATAAATAAAACTATTTTTTAATAAATTTTTTAAATAAAAGCCAATTATTATCATTCAATTGTATCCTATTCAAATTTTATGTAGGGGCTTTATGTATCCGACTTTTGCCTCCCGATTTGAAGCAAAAAAATAGGGGGAATTAGGGGAGGAAATTCCCCTCCCCGAATACTACTACACAACTTCGTAAATATATTGAGTAGTAATGTTCTTGAATTCAGGCTTCATAAGTATAAATTTGGCGATTATGTATTTTTACCGAAAAATCTAAAAATCTACTACAGAATACTCTTATTAATTATTGCTGAAGAATACATAACATATGTTAAATGCACCTTAGTGACAGACAAATTTTGTAGTGATGTCGGTAGTCAAATGTAACTTTTACAAAATAAGGAAAATAAAATGAGTGGAAATATCAGAGTACAGCTTGAAGATGGTAATTCAATTTTAATTGAACAAGAATCTTCTTTAATTGAGCAAGAAGTTTCAGATGATGAACTTGAAGGAAAATTTTCTGAAATTCTTCCTTCAATAATCTCTATATGCAATGACTTTTCTAAAGCTATCAAAGCTATTTCTCCATCAAAAGCAATTGTTCAGTTTGGAATAAAAGTCGGAATTGAAACCAAAGGTCTTGTTGCTTTAATTGGAAAAGCAAACGCTGATACAAACTTTCAAGTGACCTTGGAATGGGGGGCGTCTCCAGAAATATGTATCCCCTTCATACCAAATGAAACTAAATAGTAATATATATTTTTTTTACAAACGTTTTTACTATTATCTCCAGTAAAGAATGAACTAAATAAATAACTTTATTTATAGCAATTTTATATAATATAAAAATTTTTATTAGCTTTAATTCCTTCGATAAAGAATCTGTAAAAAAAATCAAAAACAAACATAAGAGCATGTATAACCAATGATTCATTATTAAAAATCACTATATTCTATAATTGAGATGACAATAAGTTAATACCTTGGAAATAAAGAATGAAAGAATTTAATGATCATATATTCATTGAAATACCTGAAGGCGTTTCATGTTTGGGCAGCGATGAAATAGACCCTTATGCAAGTGAAAAAGAGAAACCTCTAAGAGAAGTATTTATATCGTCGTTTAAGATTTCTAAATACCCTACGACTTTTAAACAATTTTCGAAATTCCTTATAGACAGGAATGCTTCCTTTCCTGATAACTGGGGGGCTTTAGATTCAAAGGGGTCTCCTTCAATCTTGAAAAAAAAAAGTGACTATCCTGTAATTAATATCTCATGGGAAACAGCATACGATTATTGCTTATGGTTAAGTAATATTTCAGGAGAGAATGTTGTTTTACCAACGGAAGCAGAATGGGAAAAAGCTGCTCGAGGTGGAACTTCTATCATATGGCCATGGGGTGACGAATTTGATCCAAACTTATGCAATAGTGCTGAATCAGGGATGAATGATTTTTGCAGTATATATAAATATAAAAAAGGAGCATCACCATATGGATGTATGCATATGGCAGGAGGGGTATGGGAATGGTGTATTGACTTTTGGGATCCTTTATCTCATCAACATGTAAATACAATAAATCCAGTTAATTTAATCCCTTCGGGGCGTAGAGTTGTCAAAGGAGGATCTGCTTTTTGTACAAAAGAAATAATTCGACCTGCTTGCAGAGATTGGACTAATTCGATTAATCAAGGTGGAGGGGATGATGGTTTTCGAGTTGCAATAAGAAAATTTACTATTGGATAAAAAATGATGCATACTTTATCTCAAAAACAAACTAATTATATACATGATTGCATAGTAGCAATAAACAAAGGAACAGGTTTTTTTATTTTACCAGGAATAATTGTAACTTGTTATCATAATATAAGAGATTTTGACAAAAATCAAAATCAAATTAATATTTTATCTAAAGATCGTAATTTAACAATAAAAAAAATAATTACACCTAAAAATATAAAAAATCCTGATTTGGTTATAATAGAAATTCATGAAACAGATCACCCGTTTTTGCCTATAGGTATAAACAGATTAGCTAAGGGGGAAATATATTCTTATGGATATCAATATCGAAAACGAAATTACAATGGCTACCCCATATGGGGAAGTCATGGTGACGTAGCTGTTTGGGGAAGTGGTATTGAAAAGCAGGAGTTAATAGTCATTTTGGAAGCTAATATTCAACCAGGAATGAGTGGATCTCCTTTATTTTCAGTTGAAGAAAGAAAAGTAATTGGCATTATAAATAAGAATAATCCTGAAAAAGGCGGATATGCAATACCAATCCGTCGATTAGAAGAATTTTGTAATGAAGCTATTAAAAAGAATAATCTTCATTGTGAAAATTTTGAACTTTCCCAGTATTTAGATCAAATTTCTCAAGAACATATGTATCTTCACTTTATAGATCAAAAACGTGGGGCATTGAAACTCGAAGATATTTACGTAACTTTGACACTTTCTCCTGAATCTTTGACAGGTAAACGCCTTTCATTAGATATTAATGGTAACCTCTCTCAAAATATGACTTCTAACTTTGGTAAAATTGATATAAGAAGGGATTTAGGTTGTCCACACCGTCATTATTTGGAACGTGAAATTCCGCTTCAAGAACTGATATTTAAAAGAAAAGTTATTATTTTAGGTGATCCAGGTAGTGGTAAGACTACATTATTAAGGCACTTAGTTATTCGCACTTGTAAAAAAGAGATTTTTATTAATAAAATACCTGTTTTTATCAAATTAGCAGATCTTCAAAAAAAAACCGCATGTATTGAAGACTACCTTGAAAACAGCTACAAATACTTCTATTCTTATTTATATGAGGGTTTGACACATGGTAAATTAATATTTTTTCTCGACGGATTTGATGAACTTTCTAAAGATTGTTATGAATTAATACAAAGAGAAATCAATAGATTAGCCTCTAATAAGAATCACGTTTTTATAACATGCAGAACTGTTGCTTTTCCTAGAGGATTGTTTTCAAGTGACTATAATATTTACGAATGCATTGGCTTTAATGCTGCTCAGCAAAGACGTTTTCTAAAGCGTTGGTTCAAGCAAAATCCAGAATTATCTTCAAAAGTTCAAATAGACATTCAAAGAAATAAAGGTACATTTGGTCTGTCAAAAAATCCATTACTTCTTTCTTTAATGGCAATTATTTATGAAAAGGACCCAAACTATAAATTGCCAATCTTTAGAGTTGATTTGTATGCTAAATCAATTAAAATACTATTGGAAGCAAGAAAAGGTAAAACAATAAAGCATAGTATTCCAAAAAGAGAACGTATCAAAATTTTTCAAAAGATTGCCTACACAATGTTTATTAATGAATCAGAAACAATAGAAGAAGAAGACTTACTCAATATGATTGATCATTATAAAGAAAAATCAACAAGTTCTCAATTTCTCAAAAGTATTTTATCAGAGGACATAATGCATGTATTAGTTGAAAAAGATGGTATTCTAACTCAACATTCAACCACCTCATATAGATTCCTACATTTAACTTTTCAAGAATATTTTACTGCAAGTTTAATTTCAAAAGATAATAATAAATTAAAGTTGATATACGAGAATATTATTGAACCAAGATGGGAGGAAGTTGTTAGGCTATTGGGAGGCTTATTAAAACCTGAAAAATACTATGATATTCTAAATTATATATGGAATAGTAAGATAAATGATACATTAACTCATGATCGATTATTACTAGCTGGGAGATGTGCGAGCGATTCTCCTTCCATAGATATAAATTATCTTAACAAGATAAAAGAAGAATTGGAGTCAATTGCTTTTACTACAGACATTGATACATTATCTAATGACTCTTTAATTGCTCTAGCAAGTTTATGCAGTTCTTATGAACAATTCTTTTTGAGCATAATTAATTCTTTCAGAAATAAAATGAAGAAAGGTGACATATCAAGCCTATATCTATATAGATATATAAAATTCATGCAACTTACTTCTACAGAGAAGGCTTATAAGGAATTAATAGAACTGTATAATATTTTTTTAGGAATCAAAATTAATTACGAAGAAAAAGCACAAATTATTTCAAATATATTAAAAGCATTAGCCCATATTGGGCATGAAGAAATATGGATAAGTATTTTTGAACTTCTTAAATCAAATAGTAGCTATATTTGCTCTAACGCAGCTTTAACATTGGCTACAATTCAACCAGAAGACGTAATTAATAAATATAAAAGCATTTTGATTGATTATAAAGAATATCATCGTGTGATGATTGCATTCGTACTCTATAAATATGAGGAACCTAATATTAACGAATATTTAATAACTGAAGCTTTTCAAAAAGGAATGTACGACCTGCAATTATTATCTATTCAATGTGTAAATATTCAAGCTTTGAATATCAATGAAAGTTTTGTGTTAAATCTAATAGAAAATTGTATTGATAATGAAAGTAAAGCACATTTAATTAGTATCTACAGTCTTTTTGTATATGTTTTTGATTACGATCTGCTAATAAAAAATATTATTATGAACAATGAAGCTTCAATTATTGTTAGGTGTGCTACTATTGAAACAATAATCCGATTATACCCAGATCAATCACATAAAATATTTAGTTATGTTTTTTCAAAATCATCTTCTATAGATTTAAAAATAGTTGCACTGACTACTATTCCAGAAATCAATATAACTTCGATAAACAACTTTCTTTTCAAACAGATAAACGAAAAATCAGATCAACGTATAATTCTGGCCTATTTAAGAGTTTTGGAAGTAACCACATTTGAGGGTGCTGAAGATTGGTTTTTAAATATCCTTAATTATTTTAAAATGTTTTCAAAAATTCACTCTTATGCTATGATTGTTCTTTCCTCATCAGGAAATATAAAAGCAATTTCTTATATAAAAGAATATCTCAAGCATGCAACAAGTAACCAGATAAAAGAAAGAAAAATTGCTTATAAATGTTTAGGGTTGTTAAAATGTAATGAATGTATAGATATTCTTTCTTTTTACCTTTTTCATGAAACAGACATTCTTTTAATAAACCAAATTATATTATCTTTGGGTTATACAGAAAACATTAAGGCAGAAACACCATTAATAACTTGTTTATCACCAGAAAATTGGCCAAAACACTGGCCTTCACCAAAAGAATCTCTTAAAAAGGGTGAACAAAGACCCAGTGATCGTCGTAGACTTAGTGCGGTTATTTCATTGAATAACATATGTTCATTGAATTCCTTATCTTACTTGCAAGAAATTTTAGTTGATGAAAATGAATCAGAAGAAATCAGAGAAGTTGTATTTATAGCAATACGTGAAATTATGTGGAAATTAAAAATGCATAATCAAAAGCCTATGGGTTATCTTAACTTCAACTTTTTTAAAACAATTATAAATAATACACTATCAATTTTTTATAAATATAAAAAGGAGTAATTTATTGACAATTCTACCTATTTTTATTCCTCAAGCTGGTTGTCCAACTAAATGTGTATATTGTAACCAAATTGCAACTACTGGTATAAATAAAAATACATATTCATATGATGATATAAATTCACAGATAGTCAACTATCTTTCTTGTTGCAAATCAAAATCTTCAAAAGAGATCGCATTTTATGGAAGTAACTATTTAGGTTTACCTATTGAGTTCATAAAAAAGACTCTCGATATATCTCAAAGTTTTATAAATAAAGGTTTTATTGAAAGTATAAGGTTTTCAACAAGACCAGATTCCATAAAAAAGTCAATTATTAATTTATTACAAAATTATGCAATTTCAACAATAGAAATAGGAGTTCAATCAATGGATGATAATGTACTATCCATGTCAAATAGAGTTCATACTTCAGTTGATACAATAAAAGCAGTAGAACTATTACAAAGATATAATTATAAAATTGGAATGCAGATTATGGTAGGTTTGCCCGGCGAAGATAATTTATCTTATTTAAAAACAGCTTACAGAATTATAAATTTAAAACCACAGTTCGTAAGAATTCATCCTACTATAATATTAAAAGGCAGCTTATTGCATAAATGGTTTAAAAAAAATCAATATATACCTCTTAGCTTAAATGAAGCAGTAGAAAAAGTAAAAAAAATGTATCTTTTGTTTAATGCAAATAAAATTTCTGTTATTAGGATGGGCTTGCAACCTTCAAAAAGTTTACAAAAAAATTTCATAGATGGACCTTTTCATCCAGCATTTGGACACCTCGTTCATTCAAAAATTTTTTTTGATAAAGCTGAATGTTTAATAAAAAAGTCTTTGACAAAAGATATTAACATATGCGTAAATCCTAGGAGTATATCTAAACTAAAAGGTTTAAAAAATGAAAATATTAATACACTTCTTAGAAAATACAATCTTAAGTCAATAAATATATCAACGAATGACAGCTTACAAATAGATTCTGTTAAATTATTATCTTCATTGAATGCAGCAAACGTATAAAGCGAGCAGTACTTCAAAAACAATACATTGATGAATACCTTAAACACAGAAATAAATCGTACCACATAAATTATTGGAGAAACAGAACAGTTTTAATCTTGATATTAAATCATGAGCATGAATCCACACCTGAGTAACCAATTAAAAGTTTACACTTGGCTATTTACTCAAGTACTAAACTTTATTACACCAGTAATTTCTATCAAATTCAAATTGATAGCTTGTAATAACCAAGCAATCAAGCGGACAAGCCGCTTATTTTTATCGTTATACTCCTAATTTTGTACGTTTAGATTGTGAAACAAAATATAGATTGTATTAAAAGTTTGATTGTAAACAAATTTTTAAAGGACTATAAATATGCAAGATTAATTGCTTAC
>Ga0272440_1002579_pt1 | contig 14001 bp, 7 predicted proteins | sample SSMMMBAug17_FD_192440 | JGI IMG/M metagenome (GOLD analysis project Ga0272440, IMG submission 192440) | Marine sediment archaeal communities from Little Sippewissett salt marsh, Falmouth, MA, United States - SSM-MMB-Aug17 | ecosystem: Environmental > Aquatic > Marine > Wetlands > Sediment ...
CAAAAACATGGGCAGAATATATAAACAAAACAGTTGCCAAAATTAATGATAAATATGCCAAAGATATTCTTTTACATTTATGTAAACATAATGAAAGAACATGGACACCTGAAGAATTAAAAAATACTTTACATATAGATCTTGCGACAAAAGCAATCCATGAACGTCTGGAACAGATGCTTGAAGCTGATCTGATTGAAGACGGCGGATCTGATATTCGTTATAGAGGATTAACTGATGGCACTTTATATCTTGTATTGCGGCATCGATTTGAAGAAGAAATCCAAAATCATGAACCAGATTTTAAAACAGATTTTCAAAACAAAATTGATCAACTCAAAAAAGAAAAGCAGTCCCTTCAAGGTAAACTCAATCAATTAGTTGGTAAATTTGCAGAATATCAGCTGGCAACAGATATGAGGACTCGAAAGAAATTTTCTTTATCTGTTTATTTTAAAGGTATAAAAGAAAGAAAAAAATTAAATATAATTGATGTCAGCCTGCATATTAAATTTCAAAGACCTGATGGCAAAGAAATGGAAATAGATATAAAAGCAGAATCAGACTGCAAATGCACTGCTTTAATTGAAGTCAAAAAATGGAAAACAAAAGTCGGTGTTCAGGTTATTCGTGATTTTATAGAAAAAATTGATGTATATGCAAAGCATAATAAAGATAAAAAAATAATACCAGCATTTTTAAGTATAGGCGGATTTAGTGTTCAGGCAAAAAAATTATGCCAGGACAATCAGATTGGAATAGCTGAAAACATTATATTATAACAGCAGTCATTATTTATGGTGTATTTGGAAATTTTGGAAGTTCTCGCAAATCTTGAATTTTAGATTCTATTATTTCATCATAAAGCTCTGAATCAATATCTTTATTTATTAAACCCTGATCATAATTTATATTATCAACAATATCAAATTCACGAGATAGATCATCATCTATTTTATCTGGAATAATTACTTTGTTATCAGATATAAATATTTCATCATTGCTGAATTCTGGTTCTTTAAAATCTGTATGATCAAATTGATTTTGATCGTGAATTATTTCATGTTGTTCATTTTCAGAGTCTTTTTTTATAAAGTCATCATCCTGGTTTATCTTTGAGTGATAATCTTCCTGATAATTTTCATCTTTATATTCATGATCTTTTTCATCATGTTTTATTTGATCATGTTTTATTTGATCATGTTTTATTTGATCATGTTTTATTTGATCATCTTCGTTATTATCATTTTGCTTTTCAAAATGATCCTTTGTTTGAATGTTTTCATGATCAACTTCATGGTCAGAATCATTTTTTAATTCCTGATCAGAATCAATAGATTTTTCTTGTTTATCTTCTGGACTGATATGTATTTCGTGCATATCAAAAGATAATTCATGCTTTAAATCTTCAATTTCTTCAAATGGTACTTTTTCAATTTCCGAGGGAACTTCGCCAAGTTCGATTATTGTTTTTTCAAATTCTTCTAAAAGGGTTGCTTTAATATCTATAGCTGCAAGGCTTAGTACTTCTAATTGAGTATCTTTAAATGTTGTAACTTCAGTCATAGTATCAGTTGCTTTAATTACAAAATCAGAGCCTCTAACACCAACCAAAGCAGTTGGAGTTTTTACTTTGAAATTTGAACGTCTAAATTTTGATAATTTTCTAACACCAAATCTGGCTTTACCTCTTTCCATATTAATAAAAGAAGCACGACTTTGTTTTAAAGGATCATGAAGAATTTTATTTAAAATTAATACTGAATTAGAACCTATAGTCATTAAACTGGCATCACTAAGAACTAACCTTGCTCTTGATTTATCCATGCAAACTATTTTGTCTCCTTTGTACAGCTGTAAATCAGGTTTTGCAATATATGCTTTTAAAATATTTAAATGAATAATATAGACCTTTCCCTGTACTATTTTTACCTTTCCAACTGGAGGCCCAAATCCAGGCATATAATCAGATTCAATTTCAATATTTTCTGGCATTAGATTTTTTGATTGACCTGATAAAGGTATTAAAAAAATTATAAATAAAATAATTATGTTATTTTGTAACTTCATTAACAATATTCTTTCATCTTATTTAATATAATAATTTATTAATATATCTGTTTTGTACTAATTAATCATTTATTTTAAAATCTTGTTGATAGTAAAATCCCAATAATATTTCTTCTATAATCATAGGCATTATTGTTTGAATTATTTTTTGTATGTTGATACTCAATTCCGGCAGTAAATTTATTTTTAAAATCAATAAACAGCCTTAGTTCGGTATCTAATTTAATATCTTTTCTTTTATTTTCTAATTCATATGATTCAAATCTTTTATCATAATATTTAGTATTAAACATTACATTCAATTTTTCAAAAATATTAAATTGTAATCCAAGGTCTGTTTTTAATTGTTCATAATTATATTCTATATAAGAAGAACTGGTATCAACAGCATTAAATTGTGCAAACAAGACATAATTTTTTATTCTATATCTTAAATCTATTGCAATGTCATTAGTATTGGCATCTCTTCCTGAATTTTCAAAATAATTATCTATATAATATTTATATGTAAATTTTGTTGTTAACTCATCATTAACAGTCCATAATAACGAATTTTCAATTGTTTGTCTGGCAATATATTTACTATAATCTAGATAATTATATGAAGGGCTGTATTTAAATGAATATAAAAGATTTTTGTCTATTTTATAACTGGCATATAAATTTAAAATACTTCCAATAACATCGAATTCATTGAGATCAAAATGCAGTGTCTGAAAATGAGAATATGCAGACCCAAAAATTAGATTATCATCTTGTTTTATTTTATAATCAAATTTGAAATAAGCTCTGATTAATAAATCTTCTTTTTTTTCACTATAATATTCATCTTCAGGATATGCCCTGACATTGTCATCATATAGGAAGGCAAAATGTGCAAAAACATTAAACTTTCTATCTTTTTGTTTTTTAAAATATAATGCATCTATCCATTTTTGAGCATATTTTTTAAGGTTATCTATTTTTGAACTGTCTCTTACTTTAACCATAAAGCTGATTGCTTTATCAATATTACCTGTTTTTTGAAAGCAAATTCCTGCATAGTAATAGGCATTATCTCTAATATTCGGGCTTTTTTCAGCAACAAGTAAAAAATATTTTTGAGCTTTTTTGTATTTTTCTATTTTAAACAGACAAATTCCCGCATGATAAGCAGCTAAAACATTTTTACTATCTTCATTATAAACTTTTATAAATAATTCAGCAGCATCAGAATACAGCTCTTTTTGATATTTTAGTAATGCAATATCATATATAATTTCAGGTAAATCTGGATTTATTTTAAAAGCCTTTGTTAAAAAAATATTTGCCTTTTTATAATTATCTAATTGTAAATATGTTTTCCCAATATACTGATAATACAATGGATTTTTCTTATCTAAATCTAATGCTTTATTAAAATTATAAATTGCTCCTTTGTAATCTAAATCTTCAAAAGCAAAAACACCAAGATCAAAATAATCATCTGCTTTTTCATTTTGAGCATATATATTATTAAATATTAAAAAAAATACACAACAAATAATAAGATTTTTTTGAATCTTTTTTTTCATTAATTTCTCCGAGAAAATAATACCTTTATTTTGTTCCGGTTATAGGTTGACATATAAAAAAAACAATATGATTAAAAATGAATTTTTAACCCGCGTCTTTCTAATAGACTACCTTCAGCAATATATAATTTTATTAATGCGATACGATAGTTAATAATAGCTTCAATTTCAGCATTACGAGCTGACAATAAATCTCTATATGCTTGAGATACCATTAAAGCAGTACTTGATCCAACTTTAAAGCGATCTTTTTCTGCTTTTGCTGTTTGTTTCTGAAACATAAGTGTTATTCTAGTTGCTGAAATCTGTTTGCGGGCATGTTCTAAATCATTAACAGCTGATCTTACATCAAAATAGACAATATGTTTAAGGTTTGTGATTGCTTTAGATGCTTGTTCTCGATTAAGCTGCGAGCCATAATCCTTATTAACTGCTGCCCTGTTTCCAATATAATGATTCAATTGCATACCTAAACTATAATCATAGTTTGAATTATCAAAATTTTTAAAGGAATTTGAGAAAGAATCAGCATATCCTGAACGGCCAAGAATAATAAACATATCAAGCTTTGGAAGGATTCCATTTCGAGTTATAGTTGTTTCTAATCGTTTTTGTTTTAGACGAAGGCGTGCTTCGTTTAAATCAGGGCGTAATTTTTCTGCAAGTTTAAGTCTTTCCTTTAAATCGTTAATTGGTTCAGGTTTTATATCAGGTTTACTGATTGGAATAATTTGCATATCAAAATGTTTTTCTGGATTAACAGCGATTAAACGCAAAAATTTCAAACGCCTGTTTTCCATAATACTGTTTGCTTCTATCAATGCCTCTTCTCTAAGAGCAACCTCTGTACGTGCTGCTGCTGCCTCATTTTTAGGCAGTATTCCAATAGATATTTGCTGTTCAATTTCATCTCTTTGTTTTTTTGCTATTTTTAGAGATTGTTCAAAAATCTTAATTTTTTGCTTTGCAAGAACATATTCCCAATAAGTAATTTCAATGTCAGCGACTAATGTTTGAGTAAATTCTGAAAGCTGATACCTGGTTGCTGAAGAATCCAATTCAGCGATTTTTATACTGGCAAGATTTACTTTGGAACCATAACCTTTAAGCAGTGACTGCGTTATACTTAGTCCTATTGCTGCTTTATGACTTTTTGGGTCATTGTTGATTTTATTTTGTTCTTTTTCTACAGACATTTCAATTTTTGTTCCAATTGGAAGCAATTTACGAATTCCTAATGATACTGCAAGTTCTTTTTCATCATTTACTTCCTGTTCTTCATTGGAATTTGACAGCCGGGTTTCACGATTTTTTTGATATTCTGCATTTATAAACAGCTCAGTGTCATAAACACCACGTTCTATCTGTTCAAAGGTTCCTGAAATAACAGGCTGTAATTGTTGAATTTGCAGTTCTTTATTATTATTTAATGCTAACATTACGCTTTGTTCAATAGAAAGATCAATGGTTTTTTTATTTAATGGTAATTGAAAAGCCTGATATTTATTGTTTGAAAAAATTGGGGCTTTTATTTTGGAATCAGATAGCTGCTGAAATTCAGGCCTGAAAATATTCATATTATCTGTATTAATGCATCCTGAATATACAATAATAATAATAATAATAATAATGACAAACACATATAACGTGTTAAATTTTGACCGAATACAATATTTCATTGTTCCCTCGATTCTGGCGTTTTTGATTCAGGATGAAAATATGAATATATTACGCATACGTCTACAAGTGTTGTGTTTTTTTAACCACTTAATATTTTTCAATATCTCGTTCCCACGCTCCAGCGTGGGAACGTAATTACGACGCTCCAGCGTCGAATGAAAGAAGCCAATTACATACTAATCACTCGACGCTGGAGCGTCTAAAAAGCGTTCCCACGCTGGAGCGTAGGAACGAGATCGTTAACGTGTTAAATTTTGATTGAATAAAATATTTCATTGTTCCCTCGATTTTGACGTTTTTGATTCAGGATGAAAATATGAATATATTACAGGTATCAATAATAATGTTATCAATGTTGATGCTGTTAGTCCGCCTACAACAGCTCTTGCTAATGGAGCCTGTGCATCAGCACCTTCACCAATACCTAAAGCCAGAGGTATTAATCCTAATATAGTTGTAAGGGTTGTCATTAATATCGGACGTAATCTTCGACGCCCTGCTTCAATAACAGCATCTTTTACATTATATCCTTTTCTATTTAATTGACCAGACTGATCTACTAATAATATAGCATTATTAACAACAATACCTCCAAGCATAATGCATCCAATATAAGACTGCAAATTAAGAGTAGTATTAGTTAGAAAAAGGATCAGCAATACACCTATTGCAGCTAAAGGTACTGAAAACATAACTACTATTGGATCCTTTAAAGATTCATATTGACATGCAAGCACCATATAGACAAGAAGTAAAGCAAGAGCAAGAGAAATAATAAGTTCATGAAAGGCTTTTTGCTGTTCTTCATATGTACCTGCAACATTCAAACTGTATCCAACTGGCCGAGGTATCTGATTTAAAAGATATTGAACATCTTTTGCTGCAGATCCCATATCCCTGCCTAAAACATTTGCTTCGACTGTAACAACTCGTTGTTGATCTTTGCGATTGATAATAACAGGCCCCAGGCTTTTTTCTGTTGTAACTACATTGCGTAAACTAACCTGATCTCCCGAAGATGAAGTTAAAGTTAAATCAAGAATTTCATCTATTGATCTTTTTTCAGCATCTTTTAGCTGAACAAGAATACGATATGAATTTCCAAGTGCTCTGTATTCACCAGCTTTTGTTCCAGCTACAGCAGTTTCTAAAATCTTTGTAATATCACGAACACTTAATCCGAGATCAGCGGCTTTTTCTCTATCTACATGGATTTCTTGCTGGGGCATGCCAGAATCATTACTGACTTTTACATCATTAATACCTTGAACATTTTGTATTGATTCAGCAGCCTTTTGCGCTAAAAGCCCTAATGCATCTAAATCAAAACCTCTGATTTCAATTGTTAAGCCTTCATCACCTCCTAATAATCGATCTAATAGAAATTGTCCCTGAGGTGCCCGGGTTCGTATTTTCATTCCTGGAATTTTATTAGATAGTTTTTTATTTAATTCATTGGCAATATCAATATTTGATCTGCTTCTTTTATTTGAAGATAAAAGAGATAAACGAATATCACCTTTTGATGTTGTAGTTCCTCTTACACTTGCAACAGATGAAACTGTCTCAGGAACAGATTCATAAACAATATTTTCCATAAGTCTTGTTTGTTGATCAATAAGTTCAAGCCGGGTGCCAATTTCCATTTCACCAGTAATTCGTACCTCACCTTCATCACTAGGCGGCAGAAATTCACTTCCAATCATTGGAAGTAGTAATAGACTTGCAAAAAAAACTGAAATAACAAACAAAATTGTCATAAGTCGATGCATCAAAACCCATTGAAGTAAATTATGATAAAAATTATCTAATCGAATAAAAAAGTTTTCAGCAGTAATAGACAGTTTATTGAATATCAAACTTTGTTTTTTTAAGCTTTTTTGAGAATCTTTCAGCAATTTAGAGGCAAGCATTGGAACCAGGCTAAACGAAACCATTAATGAGCAAATAAGTGCAAAAATTATTACAAATGCAAGCTCTTTAAAAAGAATACCAGAAACACCGCGAACAAAGATCAAAGGCAGAAATATTACAAGTGTTGTTATTGTGCTTGCAATAATTGCTGTTCCAACCTCGCGTGTACCTTCAACAGATGCTGTATCAGATGAAAGTTTATTTTCTTTTTTATGCCTGAATATATTTTCAAGAACAACAATTGAATTATCAACCATCATACCAACACCAAGAGCCATTCCGCCAAGAGTCATAAGGTTTAAAGTAAAACCTCCAAAATAAATTAAAGTAAAGGTAGCAACAATTGAAATAGGAATAGATAATGAAATAACAATAGTGCTTCGAATATTTCTAAGAAAAAAAAGCAAAACAATAATTGCAAGCCCTCCGCCATACATTACTGAACGCGCAACATTAGCAATAGATCGTTCAATAAAATTCCCTTGATTAATAACAGGAACAATTTTAATTTGAGGAAATGCTTTATTTGCAGAATGTATTTCAGCTAATATCCCTTGAGCAACCTCGACAGTATTGGCATATGCCTGTTTTCTAATTGCTACACGAATACCTCGTTCTCCATTAACACGAATAATTCGAGTTGGTTTTTCATATGTATCTTTAATATCAGCAATTTGTTCAAGTGTAACAGCAGCACCTTCATGGATAGTAACAACAGTGCTTTTGATTTGATCAAGATTTGTAAATTCAGATGGAGCGCGAAGCATAACTTCATACTGCCCTTGTTCAATATTACCGGCAGGAAGATCAAGATTAGCATCACGAATAGCATCAAGTATGTCATCCATAGGTAATCCCAATGCTTTAATCTTCTCATGAAATAATTCAATTCTAATCTCCCGATTAAAACCGCCCCAAACGTCAACCTGAGCTACTCCAGGAATTCGGGCAAATCTGTATCGAATTTGATCTTCTATTAATTGTGTTAACTCAACTGGATCCAGTTTGCTGGAAATTCCCAATAACACGACTGGAAAGCTGTTAATATCGAATTTTCTTATACGAGGCCTTACAATATCATCAGGTAGTTCATTGATTTCATTTTCAATAGTAGCTTGAACATCAAGAGATGCTGTATCAATATCTGTCCCCCAAGCAAAACTAACTCTTATAGTGCTGTTACCCTCATAGGATTCTGAAGTCATTGTTTCAACTCCTGGAACTGTTGCAACAATTTCTTCAATAATTTGAGTAATAAGCCTTTCCATAACCTCAGGGCTTGCACCTGCGTATTTTGTTCTAATTGTCAGGGTTGGAAGTTCAATATCAGGAAGAAGATCAATACGTAAGCGGCTCAGAGAAACAGCACCAAGTATAACAATGATCATGACAACCATTGTTGTAAAAATTGGTCTTTGTACACTAAATTTTGGCAGATTCATTTGTTGTCTATCTTTCTTCGTATATATGATAAACTAATGAAAATATTATTGAATTTAAAGAATTTAGATTCATTTGCTGTCTATCTTTCTTCGTCTATATGATTCAGCTTTTTTTATAGCTGAAATAACTATTTTTGAATTATTAGCTAATAATTGTTGTCCTAATGTAACAACACAACCTGATAAGCCATTACCTTCGACCTGTGCTAAATCGTCTTCAATAATCCCAACTGTTACATTTTTCCATAATACCTTTTCCTGATCTTTATCGATAACAAAAATACCTGTTTGATCATCTCTAATAGTCAATGCTTGCTGCGGGACTATTACAGCCTTTTTAACATGTTGAAGAATAACCGCAGCTCGAATAAACATACCCGGTTTAAGTCTTTTGGATGAATTTTCAATGAGTAATTCAACCCTTGCCTGTCTGGTATTTTTTCGAAAAATAGGAGCAATTCGATTGATCCGGCCTTGAAAAGATTCGCCTGCATATGCATCGGTAGAAATAGTAACTAATTGATTTTCTCTAAGTTTTGTATAATCTTTCTCTGTTACAAAGATGACTCCAGTAATAGGATTAAGTTCAACTACTAAAAGAAATGGGGTATTAGCTGAAATAGTATCACCTTCATTTACAAAACTTTCAGCAACAACACGCTTTTCATCATCACCTGTCCAATCAGCTTTAACCTTTGTATATCCAAGCCTTATATTTGCTGCTTTTAACGATGCTTTTGCTTTTGTAAGATTTGCCTTTGCAACTGCAAGCTCTGCCTGCTTTGCAAGCTGATTAGCTTTAACAATATCAAACTGAGAATCAGATTTAACTCCACGCTCACGAAGAGTCTTTATACGCTTTAATTCCCTGTTTACAATTTGAAGAGCATTTTCAGCTTCAATAAGCTTTGCCTTAGCAACTTCAAGATCAGCTTCAGCCTGAGCTGATTCTTGAATATACTCCGCACTATCCAATTCTGCCACAACCATTCCTTTTGTAACAGTGTCCGCAATATCAACAAATAAACGCTCAATACGACCGCTTATCTTAGGTGCTACAATAAATTCTGTATAAGCTTCTAAAGAGCCGCTGAATATACGTCGTAATTCAATAGGCCCATTTTGTATTTTTGAAGCTTCTACCGGTATTAATTTTTGTTTATTGCTTTTATTAGCTGTTTTTAACTTTTCCTGATTATTATTGATTAGAACTAAACCTGTAAAAATGCTAATAATCAACAATATTATAATAAAAATTGTATGAGAAAATTTCATATTTTTTATCCTGTAATTTTGTTTAAAATATTAAGATATTTTTGATCTTTGATATTTTAACTCTGATTATCAGTGGCTATTACAAAAATCTAATTATATTATGAAAAAATTTTATATTTTTCATCCTCGTGAACGAAAAACATTTTCGTGCTCGTGAACGTAAAACGTGCTCGTAAACGTGAACATAAAACGTGTTCGTACACGTGAACGTAAAACGTGTTCGTACACGTGAACGTAAAACGTGCTCGTGCTCGTACACGTACACGTGAACGTAAAACGTGCTCGTGCTCGTGCTCGTACTCGTACACGTACACGTGAACGTAAAACGTGCTCGTGCTCGTGCTCGTACACGTACACGTGAACGTAAAACGTGCTCGTGCTCGTACACGTACACGTGAACGTAAAACGTGCTCGTGCTCGTGCTCGTACACGTGAACGTAAAACGTGCTCGTGCTCGTGCTCGTACACGTGAACGTAAAACGTGCTCGTGCTCGTACACGTTAACGTGAAACGTGCTAGGGATTTTATAAGGAAACTTAAATATTTATTTATGTACTTTTACCAAAACGAACAATTTTTACGTTTACGAGCACGTTTTACGTTCACGTGTACGAACACGAGCACGTTTTACGTTCACGTGTACGAACACGAGCACGTTTTACGTTCACGTGCACGAGCACGAGCACGAGCACGTTTTACGTTCACGTGTACGAGCACGAGCACGTTTTACGTTCACGTGTACGAGCACGAGCACGTTTTACGTTCACGTGTACGAGCACGAGCACGAGCACGTTTTACGTTCACGTGCACGAGCACGAGCACGAGCACGTTTTACGTTCACGTGTACGAGCACGAGCACGAGCACGAGCACGTTTTACGTTCACGTGCACGAGCACGAGCACGTTTTACGTTCACAAGTAGGAAAAAGAGTGCAAAAATGAGTACAAACAAGAATAGGTTCACAAGAATAATTCATTAATTACCAAAATTTAATAAGTATAGCCTAAAGAAAAATGTAATCTTGCATCTTCTTCATTTTCTTGTTTATCAAGTTTTATACCATAAAGAAAGCCTATAGGACCGATTGGAGTTAGATATCTAAATCCGCCTCCTATAGATGATTTAAAATTGGTATTAACAGTTTCTATAAATGGTCTTTTAACTATTCCAATATCATAAAAAAGAACAAGTTCAAAATTCAGGCCAATATCAAGTCTGGCTTCGATAGATCCTGAAAAAGCAGATCTTCCGCCTAAGGGGTTTTCTTCTTTATCATATAAAAGCATATTTTCCTTAAAACCTCTAACATCACCTGTTCCGCCTAGGAAAAAGAGCTGGTCATCAGGAATTTTTCCTTTTTTACCATATGAATGAATATGATTTATTCTTATAATTTGTGCAATGATTAGAGGATTAAACAATTTATAAAAGGATCTTAGATCAAATTTATATTTTATAAAATTATCTAATGAATTATCAATCCCTTTTGAAATATCTGCTGATAAAACAGTAAAAATTCCTTTTTGCGGTTTTATAAAGCTGTCTCTTGTATCATAGCTGACACTTGGGGTTGAAACAAAAACACTTCTTGGCTTAAATTCATTAATTTCAAATAAATCTTCTGTTTCATCTGAAGGCATTTTTCGTAAATATTGATCTCTTCTTTCATATTTAAAATTAAGACTAAAGCAAAATTTTTTCTCTAAGTCATTTGTAAATCCAAGGGACCATCCACTGATTTTTGTTCCAAAATATTTATTAAATTCAGCGGTTCTTTCAATATAATATGCAAAAGCAGTTGAAATATTCCAGTTAAATAAATCAGAGTCAACAAGTCCCATTTCTGCTCTATTACCAGTCTGACTCACATCAAATGCAAGCCATAATTCTTTATTTTCACCAAATAAATTATTATCGCCTGTCTTAATATTTGCAAACCCGCCTTTTTCTGATTCATAGCCGCCGCCTAATTCTAAAAAATATGGTTTTTTTTCTTCAAGATTTACAATAAAATTAACTTTTTCTGATCTTTCCTTAAGGCCGGTTGTTTCAAATTTTACAGAATTGAATATTTTCATATTACGAATATTTCTTTGAGCATTAAGTGCTTTTTTTAATGAAAAAATATCCCCTTTTTTCATTTTTATTTTATTTTTAATAACAGAATCTTTTGTTCTAAAATTGCCGCTAAAAAAAATCTGATTTACACAAACAAAAATTCCCTTATCTATAGTAAATACTATAGTAACTTCGGTTTTATCATTGTTGAATATACATTTTTCACTGACTTTAACATATGGATATCCTTTTTCAGCTATCATATGACTCAATGAGTTTTTATCACCCTCTAACATATGCTGCCTGAACAAATCACCTTTTTTTAACTTATTAGAATTTAATGCCTTTTTAAAATTAAGTACTTCAATATCACCTTCAATCAAAATATCTGAAATAAATGTTTGACTGCCTTCATTAATTTCTAAAATAATATCAACAAAACTTTTATCTTTGCTAAGGGAAATATTTTTCTTCAAGGTCATATTCAAAAAACCTCTTCTAGAATAATATAATTTAATTGCACTGATATCTTCATTTAAAATTTTTGGATCATATATTCCTTGATTAAACAATGAAGGTATTTTTGTAAGCATTTGACCTTTAAGCTTGTTTGTATTTATCTGGGTGTTACCTTTTATAGAAAAGTATCTGATTAAAGTAGACGGGCCTTCATCAATTATAAACCATATTTTTTGAAGAAAAGAATTGTTTTTGTTAATTATTATCATATCCTTTACTTCAACGACTGTTTCAAGATATCCTTTTTTTTTATAAAAGTCTTTTATCTGTCTGATACTTCTTTTAATTCCCATGTTGTCTTTATTACCTGATTTAAAAATATCAATATTTTTAAATAAAATTCTTTTGCTAAACTGCTTATTTCCAACAAAGAATATTTTATAATATGAGCCTTCAGAAATAGTAATATCAACAACAACATTTTTGCTGACAGGATTTTTTAATACCTTGAAATTAATTTCAGCATCAAGATAACCCTTAGACCAATAGTATTTTTTTAGTGAATAAATATCATTTTTTAATGTTAAATCCTTAAAAGCACCTGAACTGCCCGGCAGTAATGACAGCCTGAATGATTTCATTTTTGTTTTTAAAAACAAATCACTATATTCATTATTTCCCTTTAAGTTTATCTGTTTTAATTTAAAGTAATCTCCTTTAATAATATTTATATATATTGTATAATACCCATCATAAGAATCTCTGACTTTATCAATATTTACAACTGAGCTGATAAAGCCCTCTTTTGAAAAAAAACTTCTAATTAATTCAATTTGATTATCTATTTTTTTTTCATTAAAAGTATCACCCGGGTAAATGCTCATAATGTTTAAAATTTCTCTTTCAAAAAATGGGAACTGGCCTGATATTTTAATGTCTTTTACAACATAATGTAATGTTAGTTTGAAAATAAAAGCAATTTTGCCGTCATTTTCTTTTGTATCAACATATATTTGGGCAAATTTATTTGTTTGAGAAAGGGATTGAATAGTTTCTTTGAGTTTTTTTTCTGAAAAGTAATCTCCTGATTTCAAACTAATAAGTTCATATATTTTTTTTTTTAGTTTTAAAATATTTCCTGATTTATTAATAATTTCAACATTTACAGAAGATATTATTAAATTTTCACCTGTTTCAGCAATAATTAAAGATATAAAAAAAAAATGATGCACAAAAAAAAATATTATAAATAATTTTATATATTTTATATTATATAGATGCATTTAGTTGTTCCTGATTAGTTATTATTTATAAAGTCTATTATATATTTTGAAATTCCGATTTTTTCAGGTATAATACCTTGTTTTAATAATATATTTTCAGTCTGAATCCATGCAGGCTTATTAATACTGCCTGTTTTAAAATTTTTATCTGGAATAATTAAAGATTTTGTTATTAAAATTTGTTTTTTTATTATTTGATTATCTGTTGTTTTATCATATTTTTTAATGATTTTAATAGTTTTTTCTATATTTTCATTTTTTAATGCG
>Ga0272440_1002580_pt1 | contig 14000 bp, 10 predicted proteins | sample SSMMMBAug17_FD_192440 | JGI IMG/M metagenome (GOLD analysis project Ga0272440, IMG submission 192440) | Marine sediment archaeal communities from Little Sippewissett salt marsh, Falmouth, MA, United States - SSM-MMB-Aug17 | ecosystem: Environmental > Aquatic > Marine > Wetlands > Sediment ...
TTCTGGTTACATATTTGAATCAAATGGAAGCACCCCAGTATATGATGCCACAATTACCGCATTTTCAAAAGACAGAGATCACACAGGCCAGGGCCAGAGTAACCTGAATGGATACTATGAAATCGACCACCTGCCCCAGTCCTTTGATTATGAGCTAACTGTTCATGCATCGTCATATGTAAGAGCGCAGGAAATGGATATTTCATCTGGATCAACTGTTAATTTTAACGTAACAAAAGGCGGACAGATATCTGGTTATATCAAAACAGAATCAGGAATTGGCATACAGAATGTTCGGGTAGTCATAGAATCACAAGCCATTCAGTTTAAAACCACTGGGTTAACAGATAATAGGGGATATTATTTAATAGAAGGTTTAAGTATCTATGATCGAAATGGAAACCAGGTTACTGACTACTTTGTAAAGATTTATCCCCTGGGCTATGCCAGTCAAACCTATGGTCCTGTTTCTGAAAATGAAACAGTAAATTTTGTTTGTGTGAACAGTGCTGAAAATGAAATATCTGGGCTAATAAAAGATGAGTTTGGTAACTCTGTAAGCTTAAGTGCAGATAGCAAAATTATTGTAAAAGCTTATAGAATTGGAGACACTGGAGGCTTTGAAGCAAAAGTACAGGCTGAGGTAGATGGTACTTTTACTATTGAGGGATTGGATCCTGGTAAGACTTATCAATTGAAGTTTATATTTATTCTAAATAATGGGGTTGTGAAGTCACAATGGGCGGATGAGAATGGTGTTGGAGTTATTGAGAGGAGTGATGCGAAATTGTATGAGACGAATATGAATGTATTGTTTCGGTTTGAGTAATAGAGATACAGTTATATGGGTCGCATCTTAATTGTTAATTATTTTGTTTAAATTAAGAAAGCGATCATAAATTTTTGGGTAGATCGTAGTCCTTTTTTTTGGTATTCGTCTGGATGGTCGAACCTTATGTTCGTCTCGAACAAAAAACAGTATCAAACCTATGAGCAAAAACAATTTAGGGGGGAACCCTATGTTCGCCCTCCGGACAACAATCGTTTGCAATCCTAGGTACTTTCCACCAATTCATTTGCCATTTAATTGATATTTTTTATTGCATTTACATTTCAAACGTAATAATTATGTTGGAAAAAATATGAATCCATACATTTAAAATATTATAACTTATTGGAGATAAACTATGGTATATACTGAGATAATACAAAATATTGCATTTGAAAAAGATTCTGTTGTTTATTCTGAAACTATAAATCGAAATATAAAATCAAAAAACGTTTATTTACAAACAACAATACTCTTACTTTTATGCTTTATATCAACATCCTACGCACGATATATAACAATAGATTCCAGTTTACAAACACGTATTGAAGGCGATGTGCTTAACGTATTTGTCGAAATAACAAATAATGGTGATGAATTTGCTTATGATGTTTTTATTCATGCAGAGGTTGGAGATCAATCAAAAGTTAGCAACATGAAAAAAGAGCTTCGAATCAAAGAAAGTTTTCAAACAAATTTTACATTTCAACTGTCATTTAAAAAATCTGGAAATTATCCTGTCTTTATAAAAATTAATTACTCAGACTTAAATAAATACTCTTTTTCAGCACTTAGTATGACACACATCAATTATAAAGAAAATGTTTATCCTCAAATTTTTGGAAAAATGGAAAACGTTGAAATTGTTAAAGAAGGAAAGGCCAGATTGTTATTGAAAAATCTGGATGAACAAAAAAAGGCTGTTGATATCAGATTAATTCTTCCAAAAGAATTGAGTTCACCGGAAAATATGAAAAAAGTTATGCTTCAGCCGAAAGAAGAAAAAAGTTTGGTTTTCACCATATCAAACTTTTCAGCATTTGTTGGAACAAAGACTGCCATTTATGTTATTATGGAATATGAGAATAACCAGACGCATTTTTCAACTTCATTGATGTCAAGTGCAGAAATTATTGAAAAGCGTAAATTGACTGATAAAGAAAGGTTGTTATTACTTGGAATTCCAATATTTTTATTCGCAGTTTTTTTTAGTATTTCCATATATAGAAGAAAAAGGAAGAAAAAAATATAAAGGATGGAAAGAAAAAGTAAATGCGTTTATTCCTGTTTTATTTCAAGTTTATATAAGGCATATTTGTAATTTTGTTCACGAAACGTCATCAATTGGGTGTTTTTGTATGTTGACAGAATAGTTTTGCAAAACGATTGTTGACTTGGGTCATCAACATTACACCAAAAATTAAAATGAAAATACACCCCGCCAATATATTGCCTGGCCAGTTCTTTTAAGTATTCCTTTTCATGCAAAGCAATTGAGCCCTGAACAGCATTTTTTTTAAATAAAAGAAACATAGTGGGATTATGGGTCAAAATTATTGAATGAGAAGGAATATTGGCAGCCATAACCTCTGCATATTTATGATCAGCTCTGGCTCCCCATGCTTCTTGTTTTTCAGCTCTGATATAAGGAAGAAATGAAACAAAACAAAAACAAATAAGCAGACATAAACATAAATCAACTGATTTAAAATCATACCTTTTTAAAATCCATTCACTCAAACACGATGCACCATAACCAGACATTATGGCAAAAGGCATATATGACACCAGAGAAAACCTGACATCAGCACCATAATTATAGCTTCCAGCATAAAAAAATAAAAAAATCCCCCAAAAACAACTAAACCACAAAAGAATTATCATTTTTTCCTTTACAAAAAAATTGATAATTTGACCTTTTTTTCCAGGGTTCGATTGTTTTCTTTTAGGCATCGCAAAACATATACCTGAAAGAAAGAAAATAGAAAAAAGCACAGGAAAACGTTTGTTTTTTATATAAAACAGAAAATTAACACAGAAATTATCATAAAAATACTTTAAAGCAAACTTTGAATCAGATGTTCCCCAACCTTCATTCTTCACAGCAAATAGATGAATACAATGTGCCATTGCTAAAAACAGCACAAACAACAGAAAAAAATAAGTTCTCTCTTTTTTGAATTCTCCAGGACACATCAGTACAACCGCAGTAGCAGCAGGCAAAACTATTAATAATGATTCAGGCCGAAACTGAAATGAAAAAGGCAAAACCACTGATGCAAGAAAAAGCCTTTTCAATTCCGGTTCCTTTACATAGAGAATAATTGATAAAATCGAAAATCCCGCAAAAAAAGCAGCACTGGTTTCTGCGGATGTTGTGTTTGACCAGATAATTCCTTCAGGAATAAATGCAAATATCATGGCTGAGAATAATCCAGTTTTCCTGCTATTAAAAAGGAGGTATCCAATCATGAACACAATGAAAATGGAAAGCGCCCAGGCGATATTATTCAATATAAAACCCCATGTATGAGAGACATCAAACAGTCTAAAAACAATGCTGACTAAATAAGGCCAGGCATTTGGTTCTTTATTATATTCCAATCGATTACAGTTATATTCACCATACAGATTGTGACCACCATTGCACATACCGGCTTTTTTTAAGTGCGCAATATTTTGTCCGACATTTAAATAAATATCTTCATCATAATATATTTTATGAATTCTCGGTGCGACAACCATTGTTAGAAGAGATCCAATAATTATTAACAATGATATGAGTATTCTATGTCTAATTGAGAAATTTATAAAGATATCTTTTAATACTGTAAAATTAATAATCACAGCCAGGAGAATTAATAAAAAATTGACCTCCAGAAAAAGGGGTGAATATGTTTTTAAATATTCTTTAAGCTCCCAATTATCATAGGAATAGCATATTGAAATGTAACAGGATAAGAGCATGATAAACATTATTGCACAAAATACGAATCGTTCTTTTTTTATCGTATTCATCTTAATTTTCTACCCAATAATTATGGATTGCTAAATACTGACATTTTGTTTTTATCATTGTTTTTATGGCATCTTTTGGCGAACAAACCAGAGGTTCACCATGAATGTTTAAACTGGTATTTAAAACAATACCATGACCGGTTAATTTTTTGATTTCAACCAGAAGTTGATAAAATAATGGATTTTCGTTGCCAACAATCTGAGGTCGGCATGATCCATCTACATTGATTGTTCCTTTAACAATATCTCTTTTGCTTTTTTTTACAGTGTAGGCCATTGTCATAAATGGATTTGGGATATTATCATAATCTTCTAATATTTCTTTTGCATCATCTTCAAGCATTGAAGGACAAAAAGGCTGATACCATACCCTTTTTTTTAATCTCAAATTTAACTCATCTTTTATGGCATTGGAATCTGGTAATGCCAGAATTGAACGTCCGCCCAGGGACCTTGGCCCAAGTTCCATCCGCCCTTGAAACCAAAATACTATACTTCCTTTTGCAATTTTCTTTGCTGTGACTGCAACAATTTTTGAGCTTTTTGTATACTGTAAATTCACAATCTTTAATGCCTGTTCAATCTCATTATCTGAATAATGCGGCCCCAAAAATATATGGTCTAATTGTATTTTATTAATATTATTCAGCCGATAATTATCAACGAGTGCTGACCCTATTGCCAGCCCTCCATCTCCCATGTGTGGAAAAACAAAACATTTTTTTAATTGAGGGAGTGTCCTTAATAGCCTGTTCAGTTTTACATTGGAAAAAACACCACCTGCCAGGCATAAATGATCATAAGCGTATTTATTTAATGCATTTTTAACCAGTTCCAGTACTTTGATTTCTAATGTTCGTTGTGCCATGAATGCGAATTGCTCTGAAGGATATTTCCAATAAATTTCTTTTAATTTATCATACATTTTTAGAGAAGATAAAGCGCATTTCACTGAAGTCCCATCTATTTTTATGAACTTTAGTAATGGGTTTTTCTGATCTGGAACCGGATATGCATAGTTAGCCAAAGCCATGACCTTACCTTCGTCTTCAAGTTCTCTCATATTCATAAGATTTGTAACATGCTCAAAAAAAATTCCCAGTGAGTGACGTGACGAAATGCATGATAATAATTCCAGATGTTTGCCATTGTAAGCATAGATTTTGCCTGAGGCACCATCGCCCAGTCCATCCAATGTAATCACCAAAGATCTTTCAAAACCACTGCAAAAAGCAGCAGCTGAAGCATGTGCCTGATGGTGATCAACGATATTCAGACGGAAACTTTGAAAGCCTGATTTCTGTAATTGTTTTTTTATCAAATAATGACTGATTAATCCTGTTGCATTAACAGGTGGAAATTCTGTCAGCTTATATTTCAATTTCTTTTTAAAAGCGGATATCTTGGGCAATTTTTTTCTTCTTCGAATTAAATAATATTCTTCTTTCAGAGATGGAAACAGTCGGGTCAGTGTTTTAGCAAAATCAGATGTTGAACAAGTAACAATTGAAACATCTTCCGGTTTTGTTTCTGTATATTTTAGACAGGCAGCAATTGATTTCTCAGGAAAACAGATTTCAAGTTTTCTTCTGGTTAATCTTTCTTCATTCACTGCAAATAATATTGTATCATTTTCAATCAGCGCCGCACCTGAATCATGTCCATCCCATATACCAAGAATCTTCATAACACCTCACTTATACTTTTAATGCATCCAACGTATAAACGACACACCTTTTGTTATCGTTTGAAATATTGTTCTCAAATGAAACAGTTTCAATATTTTCAATAATTGATGTGGTCTCATATAAAATTTTATATATCCTTTTTTTCTATACTCATCAACAACAGAAGGTGCAAGATTGGGAAGAGACATTACAGCTTTATCTTGCCTGAATTCTTCAAAGGTCTTGTTGGAAATCCATCCTTTGTCCATTGATATTTTATAGAGAGGGGAACCCGGAAAGGGGACTGCTGTATAAAACTGAACAATGTCCATGTTTAATGATATAGCAAATTTTATTGTGCTTTCTAATGTTTTTTTTGTTTCACCCGGAAATCCTAAAACAAAATGACCTGCAACCTTCAGACCGGCTTTTTGGGCTAGTTTAACAGCTTTATAAGATTGATCTAATGTAATTTTTTTTTGGATGGCATCTAAAATATGTTGATTTCCCGATTCAATACCATAGCTTATCATCCAACAGCCTGCTTTAGCCATGATGTTTAAAAGAACTTCGCTTACTGTGTCAACACGACTATTACATGTCCACTTGATACGCAATTTTTTTTCGATAATCAGTTGGCAAAATTTCATAACGTATTTTTTATCAGCGGTGAATGTGTCGGCCCATATAAAAAAATGATCAACGTTATATGTCTTGTAATTATGAATAATTTCGTCAATCATTCGTTCCGGGGATCTTTTTCGTAATTGTTTTCCATAATAAGACTGTGCTGTACAAAAAATACATGAAAAAGGGCACCCTCTGACAGGCGACAAAATAACAAATTTTTTTCCGATTAATGGGAGTTTGTATTTGTTTAAATCTAGATAATTCCAGGCAGGAAAAGGTAACGAATCCAAATTTTTGATAAATGGGCGTTCATTATTGTGAATGACCTTTCCATTTTGTGTTTTATAACTGATGCCAGATACTTCTTTTATACTTTTGTTAAGACTTATGCATTCTATTAAAGCAAGAATAGTTTCTTCAGGTTCGTTGCGAATAACAAAATCAAGTCCGGCAGTATTTAACAAACAATCATCTGGCAGTGCTGTTGCATGAGTTCCAACTATTGCTGTTCTGGTTTCTGGTTTTATTTGTTTTATTATGTCTGCAAGTTCTAAATCTCTTTTAATTGAAGGTGTGCCTACTGTCCAGATGATAAACTGATAGGTATTGCGCCGAACAGAATTTAGTAGGTTATCCAAACTGGTTTTTTGCGCAGAGCAATCCAATACTTCAACAAAATAGCCTTTATTTTCGAGCATAGCAGCAGATGTTGCCAGTGTTATTGGTGGCCAGATTGTCCCCCATACCCCCTGTTCCTGATTACACCTTCCTTCTCGAATAAAAAACTTATGGTCATATCCCGGTGGATTTAAAAGTAGTATATTCATAATTAAACAATTTAATAAAACAAATATTTGATTAAGGTGTAAACATATCGAAACCAGACTTTTTTCAAAGATATTTTAGAATAACCTGCAATCCTTTTATTCTCATGGGTTGGAATCTCTGCCATGCGATACCCCTTTTTTAAGGTTTTCATTATCATTTCCTGCTCAATGGTCGTAATATTTTCTGTAAGCCCTAATTTTTTGATGACATCTGTTTTAATAGCCCTGAAACCATTTTGGCTTTCGCTGAGCTTGACTTTAAATCTCCAGTTAATACATGCTGTTATAAAAGAACTCCCCATCAATCGAAAACATTCATCAAATCCGCCATGCAATTCACTTGATCCCCCTATTAAGCGAGAACCAGAAACATGATCCGCTTCATTATTGAGAATAGGTTCAATCAATTCTGGTATTTCTTCCGGGTTGTGCGAACCATCAGCATCAATAAAAACAATGATATCTCCGGTCACAAATTTGATAGCATGTCGAATTGCTGCACCCTTTCCTTTTTTATTATCCAGGATTACTTGTATATTTAACTTCTTTACGATATCCCTGGTTTTATCAATGGAGTGCCCATCCACAACAATTATTTCATCTGCATAGGGCATACATTTTATTATAATTTCCTCAATCGTTGCTTCTTCATTTTTGGTAGGGATAATCACAGAGATTTTATCTTTTTTGTGTTTCGTCATCATTTTGTGTTTATACCTTTATTAATCTTATGTTTGATCAAATTTTGCAATACATACGCAATTTTTTCAATATGCGCATCTGTAATATCATCATATAATGGAAGATGTATTGCAGTATTATACACTTGTTGGGCATTTGGACAATTGACATCATTTAAGTATGATGCACAATCATCCGCAATTTCATCAAGAATACCGGCATCAATGCCATGTTTTAATAATTTTTTTCGTATCACTGCCGGTTTTTCATCAATAAGGGACACAAAAAAATAAAAATTATGATATGCTCCTGGCAAAGATTCTTGTGCTTTAATATAATTGTTCAGAAGCGCACCAAGATATTCTGCTTTTTCTCTTTTGTTTTGAATTCTTTGCTGAAGCGTTTGAAGCTTTTCCATTCCAAGAACTGACTGAATTTCAGAATAGGTTTTATTATATTGTGTGGGTGTTTGAACTTTTCTATAAAAAGAGGTAAACATTTTTTTTAAAGGAGATGCAAGGAAATAAAGAAATAAAAAGGATAATCCGGTATGGAACAAAAAACGTTCAGTATAAGCTTTTATGACCTTGTTTGTAATGGAATTTTTTTGATCACATTCTGCTATCGTTTTTCTTGCATAATCAGCTATGGTGTCATCATCTGTAACAATCATGCCACCACCATAAGTGTTTACAGGTTTAATGGTTTCAAAGCTAAAAAATGCCGCATGCCCAAAGGTGCCTGTCAACCTGTTATTCAGCCTTGATCCAATAGAATGCGCACAGTCTTCAATGACAAACAAAGAATTTTTTTCAGAAAGCGCCATGATTTCATCTATCGGACATGGATTTCCAAACATGTGTGTGGCTAAAACTGCTCCTGTGTTATTATTAATTCGCTTTGAGATCGTATCAGCACTTATATTAAATGTGTGAATATCAATATCAGCAGGTATGGGAATCAGCTTATTGCTTTCAATAATCGGAATGAGATCTTTTAGAGTATACGCAGGAATAATAATTTCTTTTTTTAATTTTAGATTCAAGGCTTCAAATATTAGTTTCATTCCAAAACGTCCTGAGCTGACAGCAATGGCATGTTTTCTTCCCAGAAAGCTTGCCAGTTCCGATTCCCATTGTTGAACAATATTTTTTGATAAATCAGTCTGTTTATATTGAATAATTTTTTTCAATTCATTGGGTTGCATATTTGCTTTTCGTCTGGGTATGATCATAACCTATTTATACCTCATTATATCTTTCACATTATTGTTTATTTCATGCAAAAATCCAGAAAGTTGACATCGAATAGACAGCTCAGCATTGGTTGTATCCCAGCATCTTCTTGAACATGATTGCGCTTTACCTCTAAGCAAATGAAATGTATTTGATGTCCATATCTGGTCCAGGGGTTTATTGCGGATATTGACCGAACTGGCCATATCAACACATGGTGATACATCACCCCAGGGACTGATTGCACAACAAATAAAACCGGCATAACAATTATGATATGGAGGGGCAACAGTATAAAAATTAGTAATTCCTTTTAGAAACCGAACCGATGATATTGGCATTTGTTTTTTTTTCGCATAACGCATTACCTTTAATATTTGCCTGTTCAAATCCGGAATATCTGATTGATAAAAAAAAAGATCATGAAAAGAATTTTTGGGCTTATCTTTGTGCTGAAGATTCTGATGAATTGGTGCAAGACTGATTTTATTGACGCCTAACTGTTTACCCAAATCAATCATCTGACACATCTGTTTATAGTTGATTCGGCATAAAAGAAAGTTAATATTGATTTTCAAGTCAGGTATCATTTTTCTTAGTAATTGTATACCTTCAACTGTATCATGAAAACAATCATAACCGCGTAGAAAATTATGATTTTCAGGCGCGTGGCTGTCCAGAGACACTGATATGGATCTTAACCTTGATTTTGCAAGATTTAAAATATTGTCTTGCGTCAAGGTTGTGCCATTGGTGCAAAGATGAGCGGTCATACCTCTTTTTGTAATCCCTTCCAAAATTTCAAAAATATCATTTCTCAGGAGTGCTTCACCACCAGTAACAGAAACAATTCTTGTTTTAAGTTTTTTGGCGGCATCTAAAACTGAAAACCATTCTTTGGTACTGAGTATTTTCGTTGAATCAATTTTTTTCCATTGGTCACACATTTTTGCTGAAATTAATGTTTCATTTCTATTTACAACATTTGATTTCCACTGATCACACATTTTACACTTTAAGTTACATTTATCATAAACCCAAATTAATAAAACTGGCAGTGTATCGGGTGACACATTTCTTATATAGCTTATTTTTGTATTGATGATCTGTCTGATAAACTTTATCATTACTTAAATCCAATTATAATGGTAAGAATATATTTCTAACTATGATTAAGCAATAAAATATTGATTTGATCAATAAATAACTGATCATAGAATAAGCATAAATTAAAAAATATTGCAAGAACGAATAATTATATGGTAATTGATTTAATTTCGTTTGTTATCAGAAAAATGTGCGTCTTATTGGGAATGCGCCCTACGATGATCAAGACCGATAATTAATAAACAACAAAACGTTTGGAAGTTTTAATGTTAACTGAAAACATCATAAACAGAATCACGTCATATAGAATACAACTATTTAAAATTATAAGTATGTTTCTTCCTATTGTTTTACTCATTTTAATAGATCAGATGTTTTTTCAGCTATATCCATACCATGGTGAAATGGGATATATCAGGAAATCTCAGGGAACACCGGATCTTTATTATATAGACAGAGGAAAGACACAACTGTTTGCAGCGCTACCCATCGAAAAAAAAGCGGAGACCATAAGAATATTTACTTTTGGGGGCTCATCAACCTGGGGCTTGCCTTATGGTGCAGAAGGCTCTTTTTCTGGATGGCTTGCTGAAATTATTGATGATTGCCATCCAAAAAGACATATTGAGATTGTTAATACAGGATATCCATCAGCTCCCATTGCAACAGCAAGAGATTTCGCAGCAGCCTCCCTTTCTTTTCAACCGGATATTTTCATTGTTTACAGCGGCAACAATGAATTTCTTTTAGAAAATCAGATTTTACAAGAAGCAGCTGTTTCCAGACAATTCATTTATTGGTTAAGGCGTAAACTGAAATATAAAAGCTTCTTTTTCTTTCATGCCGACAAATTATATTCAGATTATTTTAGAACAAAGCAAATATATGAATCTTCTGATGTTCAATTTACAGACTTTCTGGAATCAACAGATGCACGATTTCAATATGAATTATCTGAAATTATTCATATGGCACATAAGAATCATATTAAAGTTATTCTTTGTACTGTTCCCTGTAATATAAGAGATTATGAACCTATGCACTCTGCCTGGAACGATCATCTTTCAGATGAGGGTTTTAAACGTGCAAATACTATTCTTCAAGAAATGCGGATGGCTATTCAAAATCAGGATATCAGAAGCGCAGAAAAAGCTTATGCAAGCTTGTGTTTTATTTCACCTGGATTTGCACAGGCAACCTTTGAGATGGCTCATGCATATTTAAAATCAGGTTTACTCCTTTCAGCCAGACAAGCCTTTATAAGAGCTAAAGAAGAAGATAAAGCCCTGGTTCGTGTAAAAGAGAGATTTAATGCCATCATACGTGCAGCAGCACAAAAGGATAACCAAAAAGATGTTTTTCTTTTTGATGCACAGCACCATTTTAATGAAAATAGTCCTGATGGCATACCTGGAAACAATTTATTTCTTGATGGCATGCATCCAAATCTTCAAGGCCATTTTCTGATTGCCTCTGGAATTGCCAAAATTCTATTGAAGAATAAATTGATACAGACAGAAAAAATAGATCAAAATACCTTTAATTACAAAGATTTTAAGAATAAAAACAATCGCGTTGACAAAGAAGCGCCTTTAGAAACAATTGATTATTTTATTCACTTAGGAAGGCTGGAACGTGCAGAAGAATTGCTTTCTGAATTTGAGCAGGAAAATACACATTGGCAAATTTATTATAACAGAGCGATTATCTGTTTAAAAAAAAGAAATCATGATTGTGCGTTTCATGAAATTATGAAAGCCTGTCAAGCTGGGACGACCTTTTCAGATGTTCTTGAATCCACAAAGATTTCATATCCAAAATATTATGATTTAATTAAATCGTTTGAGGGGGAAATACAAACAGTTCAATGAAAATATTATTGATTGATATACCCTTTGGAAGCCATGATATCGGCGGAAGCAGGAATCGTTTTTCAGGTGTAGAAAATAAGATTCCTTCATTGGGTCTGGCATATATCGCATCAGTTGCAGAGCTTGAAGGCCATGAGGTTCGAGTTCTTGATTGCAATGTTCCTTCATCAGCCCATTCTGGATGGGCAAAAATTCAAGCCGAAGGTAATTATTTCAGACCTGATGTTGTTGGAATGACAATTACAACCCCATTGGTTAATAATGCATTAAAGACAGTAAGAATAATGCGTGAAATAAACCCAAATATTGTTTCTATAGCAGGTGGTTCACATCCGACGATCATGCCAGAACATATAACATCTTTTGATCTATTTAATTTTATTGTTTTAAGTGAAGGCGAACAAACGTTTGTCAAATTACTTCAATATATTGATGGAAATAATACTGAGTTAGAAAGTATATCAGGGATTGCTTATAAAAAAGACAATAGACTATATGTCACTAAAAAACGAAAAATGATCAAAGATTTAGATTCTATTCCATTGCCAGCGCGTCATTTATTTCCCCCTTTAAAGTTCTATCAACCAACACCGGCATCCTATCGAAAACTTCCTCTGGCTCATATTATGACATCACGCGGATGTCCATCCCGATGTAATTTTTGTGACCGATCAGTTTTTGGTGAAATATATCGAAGGCGAAGTGTTGATAATATTATGATGGAAATAGAAGATGTTGTCAAAAACCACAATGCCAGGGAGATTCGTTTTTTTGATGATACTTTTACACTTAAGCGAGAAAGACTGGTGAAAATATGCAGTGAGATTAAAAAATTTCGACCCAAAATACCCTGGACATGCTTAACAAAAGTAAATTGCGTTGATCTTGACATGCTAAAAATGATGTATGACTCTGGATGCTGGCAGGTCTTATATGGCCTTGAGTCTGGTGATGATAACATATTAAAAACATTGGGTAAAAAGAATACAGTGAAACAAAACATTCAGGCTGTACAATGGGCCAGGGAAGCCGGGCTTCGTGTAAGAGCAGACTTTCTTGTTGGTACGCCATCAGAAACTGTTGAATCTTTATTCAAAACCCTGGACTTTGCTAAAAAGCTTGATATTGATTTTGCACATTTCAACAAATTTATTCCTTTTCCTGGTACATCATTTTATCGACAACTTGTGACAGAAGGATATCAGTTTGATTTTTCAAAAAGTTCTACCTTAGATCATGATGCAATCGTATATCTACCACCTGCTATTCCCGAACATAAATATCGGGAGTTTCTTGATTTCGCATACAAAAAATTCTATTTAAGAGCGGGCTATCTGTTCAAACGTTTATTTGCCATTCGGACGCTTACAGAATTGAGAGGGAATTTACAAGGTGCGATTGCAATGAAGTCTATTTAAAAAAGATATTTTCTATATTCGTCCCCACGCTTTGTTGCTGTATTCAAGAGCATTCTTTTCCTGTAGTTGTCGAAGAGCCAGTTCATTTGTTCGGAACTCTATTTCTCTTGTCTGATTTTCAACAACTTGCTTGACGATTTTACTTGGAAGAGAGGGCATGGCATTTGTCTGTTTTGGGATATTTGTTTTATTTTTTGGCATCTCATAACCTTATTTTGTAATGGGGCGTTTTCCAATGAACAGCAAGGGTCACTGAGCGTGAGAACCGGACTGCAATAATTATGTCAAGACAAACTAAATTTGAAAGATCATAAAAACAATTATTCATTTTGCTGGCTTGTTGTTTTAGATACATCAGGCCTGAAATATGCTTCAGGAATAATCTGTCTGGGGTTGCCAGGCGGTTCCCATAACAGCCTTATAACTGCATTTCCGCCTTTTTGCAAATAATCCAGGCGAATGGAATGCCAGCCAGGGGTCAGTTCAATTGAGGCGATATTTTCTTCAACACCATGGATTTTCCAATCGTCAATAAGCATTTGCTGATCTATCCAAAATCTGACCCCATCATCACTTTGCGTAATAAAATGGTATATTCCCTTTTGATCAATTTTTATCAATCCTTCCCAATTAATCATGTAGTCATGGGAAGGAAATGATCTTTTGGGTGGGTGGTCTGACCAGTCAAAATTAATTTTGTTATCAAGCCTTTTAAAT
>Ga0272440_1002581_pt1 | contig 13995 bp, 2 predicted proteins | sample SSMMMBAug17_FD_192440 | JGI IMG/M metagenome (GOLD analysis project Ga0272440, IMG submission 192440) | Marine sediment archaeal communities from Little Sippewissett salt marsh, Falmouth, MA, United States - SSM-MMB-Aug17 | ecosystem: Environmental > Aquatic > Marine > Wetlands > Sediment ...
CAAAGTTAATGATAGCTCTTCCAAATACCTTTTTCTTTGTTCCAATATACTTATATATTTGTTTAGAAATTTTCGAGCCATATTAGCAGGCAATTCTTTTTTACTTTTTTTAAATATCATAATGCAACCCTTCAATAATTTAAATTTTTAAATATCATAAATAAATGCTCTATTATTATTAATTGTTTTTTTTTTGACAATTGCTCTTATTTCTATAATAACATCTTGTTTTTTTTATTAATAAAAAATAACGATGAATAACAAAAATAACCTGTTAAGAAGTTAAAAATGTTATTTATTATTATTTACATCCAGTTACCAATTATTAGAAAGGGAGCCCAAAAAATCGGATGGTTGTATTTCTTTGATTTTTTAATTAAATTGATTTGAGCTAATTGAAGAGCCTCTGCTTTTGATTTTTTTGAGTTATTAAGATTTTTATAAAAATTTTTCATTGCTATACTGGTTGCTTTGTCATCAATAAACCATAAACTGGCAACAGCGGTTTTAACTCCAGCTTTTACAGCAATGCCAGCTAAACCTAAAGCAGAACGTTCATCTCCAAAAGCTGTTTGACAAGCACTTAATGTTAGCAGTTCAACCTTTTTTTCTTTATATCTACTTAATTCAATAAGTTTTTCTAAAGAGTTCATTGAAAATTTATTATCGTAAGTTATTATGAAGGTATCTTTTAATGATTTGCCAAAAAATCCATGAGTTGACATATGAATAATAGGGTATTTATTGTTTTTAAATTCTTTAATAATTTTATCGCAAGTAAAATCTTCATCTAAAAAAATTTGACCTTTCATATTCTTTTGCTTAATGATGTCATTAAGTTCATTTTCAACATTTGGTAAATTATTAAATCCATGTCTGCTTTTTGATAGTCCAGCAAGCAATATTCGCGCTTCTTTAAGTGAGGAATTATCAGGATTAATAAATTTTTTTGCTAATAATGTAGCAATAGCAAATTTTTCAATCATAAATTGCTTTTCATCATGTAAAACACAAAGTGGTATAAGCCTTAAAATTCCATCTGGTGAGTATATTATTGTGTTAATTTCGTTAATAGCCAGTTCTTTATCTACAGGTTCAATAAGAATTTTATATAATTCCTGAGAAAATGTTAAATAATCCTGATTATTTTTATAATTTTTCAGGTTTTGATTTAAATCATTAATAATTTGTGAAAATTTTTCATAATTTATATCAACATTTTTATTTATTATTTTATCTTGTATTTGCAGTAATATTCTAATTTTATTATGAAAAACTATTGGATAAAGCATTGCAGTATTTTTATCAGGATTCCATTTTTTATTATTTGAATTATTTGTTAAAGTCAGACATTCATCTTCATAAAAATTTTGTAATTCAGCATATTTTAAATCATCAATAGTTTCAATTGCATCTATAATTTTTTCTTCATATGAATTGTTATCTTGCTCAATTTTATCTGCTTCTGTCAGTAAAATTTCAGCCTTATCAATGTATACAGGTCTGACCAATTTGTTATATGCATTTATTTTACTGTTTCTGTAGCCAATATAAAATTCTTTTTTAATCTTATTTAAAATTTTAATAGCTTCATCAAAAGATTTTCTTGCTTGAGTATATTTATTTTGAGCTTTTAATAATCTACCAATTTGCCAATGCCATTTGTATTTTATTTCAGGGCAATAATAATCTATGACAGCATATTGAGCCAGTTTTGTAAGTTTTAAAGCATCTTTGTATTTTTTTTCTTTTTCATATATTTTAGCTATATTTCCTAATGTATAAGATAATATTCGTTTATTATTTAGCTCTTTTGCTATTTTTTGTGTTTCTATTAAAGCATTATAGCAAATTTCTTTGATTCTCATTATTTCAGGAAAATTATGGAAGCTTTCTTTGGAACTCTGAATTTCAATAAATTTTTCAAAAAAAGACATTGCCAGTTCATTAAAAGCCATCAAAATTAATGCTTTATTATTTGATTTTTCAAGCTTCATTGCTTTAATATATACATGATTTAGTAATTGAACTATTCTTGAGTCAGCAATAAAACCTCTAATTAATTGAAGGCGAATAGAATTCATTAAAATTAAAGGTTCCATGATTGATGAGTTTTTATTTTTACTTATTATTTTAAGACAACGACTATAGGCACGAAATGCTCCAGTATATTTAGTTTTTTCTATAATTGCATTTGCAGAATTATTTAAAACAAAACATAATAAATCATTATCATTAAGCTTTTCAGCAATTGATAAAGCTTTTTGTGCATATTTATCAGCAGTTTCATGATAACCAAGAGTTAACCAGACATCTCCAAAAGTACTAAAATATAAAGCATAATATTTTTCCTTATCTTTATCTTTATATAAATCTGGCAGAATTGGCATAATTTCACCAGGAGTATATGAAAGAATGCTATTTGCACTTTGATTCATACATATTTTATTATTATTATTGTCAAAAGTATATGAAATGCTGCGATTAGAGGTTTGTACCATACAAGTATTATATATTTCTTCGGGTAAAGCTTCACATAATAAAGATAAAGAAGTTTTGTGGTGTCCTGTTGACTGATATGCATCAATGATTGATATTAACGTTGAGATGGGTATTGGTTTGTTGTTAAATATATGTTTGTTTTCCTCAAATTTTTTAATGCCTTGAATTATATTTCCATTTTTTAAATGTGTTTCAATATCAGAAAAAATTTCAGGGTTTAAAAAAGTATTTTTATAGTTTTTTTCAAAATCAGGTAAAAATTGGAGACTTTTATGCCAGTCATCAAATTGAGATGGAAGGCCATCACGTTGTTCAACGATAAAGCGGCTGACAGTTTCAGCATCTCTTTTTTCGCATATTGAATTTAATAATGGTGCTGCATCAAGATAATTATCAGGCAATATTTCAATACCGCTATCAATACTATCATCAAGAAAACTAATATTTATATTTCCATCTATACCCTTATTTGAATGAGCTGTAATATTGCTTTTATTTTCAATATAATTTTTTGATGTAATTTGTATATTACCGCCATTACCAACATCTGCATCAGCGTTTATTTCACTATGATTTAAAACAACATTATCAGATTGAACTAAAATATCCCCGCCATCTTTACCAGCATCTACAACACTGCTTGTAATTTGACTATTATATGAGTGTACAAATTTTCCACCTTTTATTTCAATTTGCCCCCCAGCACCTTTTTCTGATTTTGTTGTTATTTTACTATTATCTAATAAGTTTAGGTTATTATTTAAATTAATATTGATTTTACCTGCATCACCAATGAAATTTGTTGATAGATTTTCCGAAGTAACCATAGAAGAATTTTTAACTGTAAATTTATTAGAATTTATATTTATATTTCCTGCAGTTCCTTCCCCCATACTTAAAGTAGAAACTTTTGAATCATTACTTATGGTGAAATTTGCAACATTAATATCAATTTCTCCTGCAAGGCCGCCATCTTGTTTTTCCATAGTGCTCGATGATTTAACTTCTGATTTATTATTTATTGTAAAACTATTTCCTCTAATTGATATTTTTCCGGCATTGCCAGTATTATTAGTTGATGTTGAAATAATAGACTGATTTTGTAAATTAAAATTATTAGAAAATATATCAATATTTCCAGCTAAACCACCATTTTGATTCTCCATTGTACTAGATGAACTAATTTCTGAATTATTATTTAGTGTAAAGTTGTTTGCTTTTACTATAATTTCACCGGCATTACCACTGCTGGTAGTTGAAGTTGTTAACTTTGCATTATTTTGTATATTAACATTATCAGCTTCAATTTTAATAGAGCCACCAGTTCCATCTCCTGTGCTTTCAGCACTTATTATTCCTTCACTATCAATAGTAATTTTTTTTGCTTTTAATGATATTTTTCCTGCATTCCCATTATTAGATTCTTGTGTATTACTTTCATTATTTCTAAAATTATTAGAATTCTTTGATATTTCAGCATGGATTGTACTCTTTTTACCATCTTTACTATTTGAAATAGTGATATACTCTGTTGCATTTAAAACGATATTCCCTCCATTACCACCATTTGGCAAACTACTGCTTATTCCAGCTCCATCTAAAAATGATATCATTTTAGCTTCAATCGAAATATTACCTACATCTTCATTTATTTGAGTATTTAAATACATATACATACTATTATCAATTGTAGTTTTTTCTCCAACAAAAAATGCCTGCTCTGTAGCGTTAATTGATATATCTCCACTTTTTGCACCACCATCTGAATAACAATAAATATTAGAATTATTAAAAAAAATATTTTTTGCTTTTAATGATATTTTTCTATCTTGAATACTCGTATTATAAATTATTGAAGATACATTACTGTTATCAAATTTTATTGTATCTAAAGCTGAAATATTAATATGAACATTATTTTCTCTTTCTATTTCAGAGCCAATGGTACTATCTTTAGCGTATAAATTATTGGCATTAATATCAATTTTAACCTCATTTCCATCTTCATCTTTAGTGCCAATAATACTATTATTAATATATAAATCATTGGCATTAATATCAATTTTAACCTCATTTCCATCTTCATCTTTAGTGCCAATAATACTATTATTAATATATAAATCATTGGCATTAATATCAATTTTGACCAAATCTGATTTATTATCAGAATATAAATCGCAATTAATAATATTTATATCTCCATTTTTTGATATATCAGTGATATTAACTTCTGAATTATTACTGATTAAATTAATTCCTCCTTTTGCATCAATCAGTACATCATCATTTGTGTTATGAATATTTTCATTATCATTTATTGAAATATTAGAACTTATTAATGATATATTGTTTCCTGTAAGATAAATTTCTTTACCAATAAATGATATAGAATTATTGTTATTAAGAATAATTTTTGAATGATCTATTTCAATAGAGCTAATTATATTATCATCGATAAAACCAAAAGAGGATGGGGTTGAACAAGATAATGTTGTTGAATCACTATCTTTATTAAAAATGCCATCTTCAAATTTTATATAATCCACGTTTAAAAAAAAATAGTTTGAGTTATGATCTAATTTTGCATTAGGACCAATATAGATTCCATAAGGATTTATCAAAATAAAATTAGTTGTATTTGCCTTTAATATGCCATTAATTATTGATTTAGAACCACCAGTTACTCTACTTATTATATTTTGAATATTTTTTTCGCTTAAAAAAGTAACAGAATTGCCTTCAAAAATATTGAACTTTTCAAAACTATGATACAAATTATTACCCCTATGTTCACCATTTATAATTTGATATTCATTTGATGATATTTTTTCTATCTGAGTATTAAAACCATTGGCGATTATGCTTTCAGCAGAAGTGCCAAAAGATAGTTTATCATTTTGATTAAAGGTCATTAATATAAAAGTAACTAATAATAACTTATTTATTTTTTTTTGCATGGAGGGCCTCTTTTAATATGATACTTCTTCAAAAATTAGTGTACAAGGTTCATTTATTTTAACCCAAAATCCATATGTTGATTCTAATATATAATTATCTTTTTTAATATGAGCATTTTCTTTATTGCTCCATGTATATACAATACTTATTGCAGTATCTGGAGAAGATTTTAATAGCACTGGTTTGCTCTTACTTCCTATTATTATCCATCCAGTATGATCAATTCTAATTTGATTTTGAGTAATTGCATTGTTAGTTGACTTTTCTTTTAAATTATTTCTTATTTCATTAATTAGTTCGCTATTAGCTTTATCTGGATTTTCATTACAAATTTGTAAAAAATAACCTTCTATACATTTAAATTTGTCAACCTGAATATAGCTAGAGTCTGAATAAGAAAATGCACATGTTGCTTCTGGAATATTCTCTTTGTAATCAAATGACTCTGAATCAAAAGGAATTGAAACTAACATCCAAAAACAATTTGAAGATGATTCTGGTATTAAATAAACATTCTTTGTCAAAATATCAGAATTTGTCAAAATAAGAATATCTTCAATTTTTTTATAATACTCAGGGGCTTCTATAGTGACAGTAATTGATTGAAAATTATTGTTTATATAAGTTGGAATATTGGCTGTAAAACAATCATTGTTTTCAATACAATCTATTTCATGGCGAAATTCGTAAATTTCATTATTTATTGTTCCTGTCACATTTGCATTTATTATTGCCTGGTTTGTTTGTTTATTAAATAACCTAATTTCAAATCTTTTTATTGTTGGTATTGGGTTTATATAAATTTTTTTTTCGGTAGAAACATTATCATTACGAAGTACAATATTATCATTTTGTGTATAATATCCAGGGCTTATTATAGAGACAGTCATTGTGATATCATTTTCAATTGTAATTGGCGTAAGTGTAAAAAATTCACCACGTTCTAAATAATAAAATGTATATTGTTGACCACCTATTCTTCCTGTAACACTTGTTTCTGTTATGTTTTGAATAGGTTTTTTCGTTATTACGTTAAATAATTTAATTTTAGGTCTTCTTCCCTTAGAGTTTTTTGGTGGCTCTACTGTAATTTTTAATGTTTCACTTATTCCTATAATATTATTATCAGTTTTTCCAATAACCTTGCAGAATATTGTTTCAACTCCATGATTTACATTTGGATATTTGTAAGAGTATGAATTTGTTTCAATATTTTCAATAATATCAATCTTTTCATTGTTAAATGATTCATCTTTTGAAAATAATATAAAATATGTTATGTCTTCAACATCTATATCGCAGTCTTGTTGATTTAAATCCCAATTAATATCAATGTAAGTTCCATCCTTATATCCAATGGAATAAGATGATAATCCAACATTATAACATGGAAGGTCATAATTTTTTGATTTATATACATTTGTTCTATTTAAAACGTAATTTGTATCTAAATCAATATAATAAATAATATATTTTCCTGGATTTTCAAAATTATTAGTGTCAATTGTCCATTCATTTTGTTCCTTATATTCATTATAAGAACCAATAATTTTATAACCAGCTTTCTTAATTTTTTTATTATTACTTGATGTTTTTATTAAGATTTGAGTTACATTTTGTTGGGTATAATCATTAAAACTTTCAATAAATATACAATCCTGACAAATCTCATCAGTTCCATCATTATTTTCATCATCTGAATCAACTATTGCAATAGCGATATTGTTATTAGTTGAGTTGGATTCATCTTTAAAAAATAGTGATATTTCTCCTTGATTATCAGTAATAAAAATTGTTGGAGTTATTTTAAAATCAGGTTCTTGCTTAATATTATTTCCTATGACCAAGTCTGTACAAAAATTGCTATCATGACAATACATACCTGGCGATTGGTTATATGAAGAATAGATTTCTGTACTGTGTTGTGCGAATTCAAAAGCTTCTTGTAAAGGATAATTCCATGTAATAAATTTAAAAAGCTCAGAAAGAAAAAAACTACCATTTCTAACATCATTTGAATGAAAAAGACCATGGTATGAATCGGCTGATGAACTTGAAATAATTATTCTATTATTTTTTTTTATTGAATCAAAGTAAGTAGTTGAACTACAAAAATCAGCAAATAGTAAAATTTTTCTATTAGTTAATGAACTTTCAAAATCCTCTAATAATAAATTCAGCTCACCTGGGATCATTATTTCATCATCAATAGGAAATGAATCTTCTTTTCCATGCCCAAGCATAACAACATGCAGATCTCCATTATTATATTCCAGTTTATTTACAGCCAACATAAAAGCATTTTTAATATTATCTTCTGTAGGTTTATAATCGATTATTCCATTATCATAATTATAATAGCTAAGAAATAAAATATCATCATCACTAAAGCCAAGTAGTTTATAAGTGTTATAAACAGAAGATAATGTAATATAATGGGATTCTAAATCTTCATAGTTAAACCCTTGAATAATTATTACAAAATCAGGGGATTCTTGAATATTATTTACTTCAAATTCAATTTCATTACTATCTGTTGAAAAATATCTGTTATTTCCAGCATATTGTGCTTTTACAGAGTATTTTCCTGTAAAGTTTACAGATTTCATTAGATTATAATAAATAAAATTTTCAGAACCTGTCTCGTAGTTAATGTTAATATTTGTTATATTATTTCCAGAATCATCTGATACGATTAATGAAATGGGAATATTATCACTGATTATACAAGAGCTTTTTTCAAGCTTGAAGCTGATTTTAGACATTTGAGAATTATTCAAATGGACTTGATTTAAAGATGTTTCTAATTCTAATGTACTATTTAATTTATGAATTGTTATAATTTGAGGTTCACTTATTGCTGAACTTGTCTTTTCATCTCCATCCCACATAGCAAAGACATTGTATTTTCCTGGCTCGATAATATCATTGCAATTTGTAGTATAGATGTAAGTTTTAGTATATTTATCAAGAAGTCCTTTTCTCTCAAAATTATCAGAACTGTTCAAGTCTTCAAATTTAAAAGTTATCGTTTCTTTATGTTCATTAAAATAATTGCTTTTATTAGTAAAAACTTCTGCAGAAAGGTCAATTGAATCTTTAAAAACTATTTCATGTTTATTGATCTGAAGTGTAATAACTGGTTTAAACAATTTTTTAATTACAAAAGTGCTGCTTATAGAATATTTGTTATTTTTATTATCAATAATTTCAGCAAAAATTGAATGACCGCCTTTTTCCCATTTAAAAAAGCTAACATCCAATTCATAATCTCGATTTTTTTGTAATTTAGCTTCATACCAGGTGTTTGAATCATCTAAATTACCATTTTTGTTATATGATAAATTTAGTTCATCATCAATTATTATCAGATTAACTTTTTTTACACCTGAGTGGTCGTCATAGGCATGAACCTTAATATTATTCATGGAAGCAAATTCTATTTCTTGTCTTTCATATGGAAAATAAATTTTACCAAAAGGTTTTTCCTCATCTATTATTAAAACATTAAAATATTGTGCTGCTTGTTTTTCTCCATCATTAACAAGCAAAGTAAAACTTGCTGATTCTGACTTAAATGATTCAGAATTTATTTTTAATGAGTAATTATTATTATTTATATATGTAATAGTATATAAACTTGAATCAAATTGGCTATACGATGATTCTAAAGAAAAATGAAGATCCTGAGGGGTATCTTCATCTATTGCATTAAAAGTAATCGAAAAGCTTTCTGCATTTGATGAGCATTCAATATTTTCAATTTCCGAAATAACTGGAGCTTTATTTTCAGGCTTTATTGCAAAGAAACCTTGATATGATGAGTTTTGTTTATTATTAACAGGTTCTATTTTTATAACACAATTATAAGAATATTGAATATTTATATCCCATTCAATATAACCTGTGTTTTCGATATTTTCAAATAGTAATATATATGAATCGGATTTACCGCCTTCACGAGATATATAAATATTAACTTTTTGAAAAAGTCCATTATTTTTCCAAATAATGGGGATTCTATCATCAAAATTCCATATAGAACCCTGCTGAGGAGAAAGTATTTGCATTTGATCTGCTTTTAAATTTTGACCACCTCTAACTGGCCTTACATACAAGGAATCCTCATCATCAAAAAAATATTTAACTCCCTCATCTATATAAAAATTTTCTTTACTACTATTTATAAATAAATTTTCACCATTATAAAATTCAACAAAAAATATTTCGTTTTCATTGTTATTCTTAGCGTTAAATGACCAAAAACCGCTATTTTTAATTTCAGGTATATTAAAAAAGATTGAATTAATAGATGGATTATGTTTTTTTAAATCAACAGTTGATAAAAGCTCACTTATACCTGGTAATCTCCAATTACTATAATTAGCATAGTTTAAGTTTTCACAAGTTGTAATAGCTTTATGAAAACTTTCAGCTTTAATATAATCTTTTAGCCACATTAATCCTGTTTGAACATCAGTTATAGTGCCATCATCATTATCAATAAAATTATTTAATATATTGTTACTTTTACCTCTTACAGCTCTAATATACAAGCGGGCATTATTTTCAATTTTATTAAGTTTTCCATCATAGAAATTAACACACCAGATAAAGCCTTCACTTCCTGAAACTTTTGTTGCTGACCAGTAAGAAGAATAATTACTAGCTTCTGAACAAGCTGAATTTTTGAAATATTTTTTATTTATGCTGCAATCACTATTTGCAAGGCTTATAAGAGTCTGTAATTCAGAAATATCTGGTAAACGCCAATCAGAATAACTGCCGAACTCATTTGCATTAAGTGTTTTTATATAGTTTGAAGTATTAATTTCATTGCTTCCATTAATATTTTGAAAAACATTGTCATTAGCTCCCATATCCCAAGGAATCAGCAAATCTTTATTATGAATTGAATCAATATTATTCTGTTTAACTTCCCAAGTAAGGCCAGTAACTATATCGTATACCATAACATAATTTTGAGCATTATCTGAAAGATAATTTCCATATTTATCCATTTTTATAAAAACATGAGGATTTATAATATAAGAGTTCTTTGTTATTATTTTTTGGCTATTTAAAGATTGCTCAATATCAGGGATTCGTCCTGTTTTTTCTGGAATAATAAAATGAGAATTCGAATCATTAGGATTAGTTTTATCATCATATTCTCTGAGATTTGTAAATTTATCACCATCATTATCAAAGTTAGAATCATCATGTAAAATATCTAATAAATTATTTACTTCCCATAGATCGTCCATTTGATCATTGTCTGTATCTTCACTATTTGGATTTGATCTTAATTTAAATTCCTTTAAATCGTTTAGACCATCAAAATCAGAGTCTTGTAATCCATTTTTATCAAGATTTCCAAAATTGAATATTTCCCATTGATCTTCTATATTGTCATTATCAGTGTCAATTTCTGAAGTTGTTGTAAAAGACCATATATCGCTTTGATTTGTTACTCCTTCACTTCCAACAGAAACTACCTGCCAGTTATAATTTGTATTATTTTCTAATAGCCCAGGATTTATTGTTGTTGAAGAAACATTGTTATATATACGTACAAGATTATTATCTTTGCCAAAATATATATCATATTTATAATTGCTGAAATCTTTTTCAATATGCCAGGATAGCGTAGTATTAATATTTATATCTTTTGCATTATCCAAAGGAAATCTATTTATTGGCTTTAAAGGCAATACAGTTAATAAAAATGACTTTGAAGAGCTGTATGTTCCATCATTAACAGTAATGCTTATTTGTGATTTTCCATTTTTATTAGTTAATGGATTTAATGAAATTGTACAATATGGATAAGTAAAATTTAATTTTATATTTTCATCAGCTATTAATTCCTTATTCGATGATTTAGCAAATATATTTAAGCTATCCGGGTTTTCATCATAAATATTAAATAAAACTGAATTAATATAAGAATTTTCTGTTATTATCTGATCAGAAATTTCAGATAATTTAGGATAATCATTTATCTTTTTAATACTATATAAAACATGAACATTTAAATCGCCATAATTTGGAAATTTTGTATTTGCAACAATATATAGTTCGTTGCTATCAACTATGAAATCGCATATTTCATGATATTTATATATTTGTGAGATATTAAAAACATCTTTATTTAGATTGAATTCATCTTTTTGAATTATGAATAAATCGTTTTGAATCTGATTGTCTTCGTTTATAATAAGATAATAATTATTATTTAATATAAAGGCTGAGTTATAATTATAAATTGAATGGATATTTGAATGATACAGCTCATATTCAAATGAATCTTTTACAATTGAATATTTAGCAATATAGATATCAGCTTTATTATCATTTAATAAACTTAGATAACTTATATTGATACGTTCATTGTCATCAATAAAAAAATCAAAGTCAGCATTAGTTTGCTCCTTATCCTTATTAACCTTAACAATATTTGATAAATGTGAATTAATATTAATTTTTGATAAATAAATATCATTAAAATTCTTGTTAAAATATGCGATAAAGATGTCATCTTTATAAACAATTATTTTAGGATTTTCTTCTATAATGTTATCATTTGTAATTTTTATTGGCTGTAAAAAAGATTCTCCTCCATTGCTTGATTTAATATAAAAAAGGTCTGTTTGTGAGCCGTTTACTGCTTTAAAAACTATATAAATAGTGTTATTTATAATAAAACAGTTTAACTCTGAAATATTTGATAAATTGTTACAAAGTATTTTTTTATTTTCGAATTTGTTTCCAGAAGTAATGCTTCTTCTATAAGATAATGAATTATATTCGTCTACCCAGAAAATATGTATATTTCCTTGATAATCAATTTTCATTTCATTTTTAGTACCATTAAAAAGGTCAATACCAATTTTCATTTTTAGATCATAAGTTTTAAATAAATCATGAGATTTACTTAAAAAAAGAGTTCTGTCCTTGGTTTTTAACAAAAACAAATAATTCTTGTATTTGTCAATTTTTGAAATTTTTTCGCCGATTGGTTGAATAACAGAATTTTCAAATGTATTCCAACTTGCAAGACTTAAGTTTGCTATTGATATAAACGATAATAATGTCATACTAAAAAAAGATTTAAACATTTTTATGAAAATCCTCCATTTTTTTTGATTGTTGTTTATATCTAATGATGAAATGAAATTTATAAAAGAGAAAATTTAATTAATTAAAAAGATTCAAATAATCATACTCAGATTATGGTATTTAGATTTATTAAATTAGCAGACTTAACTTGATTGTGTTAATGAATCTGGTTGATAATACGATTTAGAAATTAATATTATTACAAACATTTTCTTATATTTTTAAATTTTATCTTTACTACAATTATCTAATTAAAACAATGAAATAATGAATTGCTTGATAGTACAAAATAAAATGCCTTTAACACATTATTAAAATATTTTTTAATAAAAATGTTTTTTTCTTATTAAGATTTAAATTTATTAAATAATCAAATAGATAAATCATTAGCGTAACAAACAGCATAATCGCTTCAAAAAAAATATCAATCAAATAGGCCTAAAAGTAGCGTAGCTGTCATTTAGCATCAAATTAGATAACTAATCACAACTTTTTAACAAATATTCTACTTTTGAAATTTTTTGATAGGACAAAGGACACTTTTTTGTTTTGAACATTTATAGATAATAGAAGATATGTTGGTGAAGCAATAACTGTCTTATTTTTTTTCCAAGTAGTATTTTTAATATATATCAATCAATATAAACACATAAAGTGTGCCAATTTAAGATAGTGCTATAGATGATTATTGCCATTGAGTATAAGCTTTTTAATAAATTTTAAAATTCCTATAACATAGAGTATCGAAACCTTTTGGATTGATCTCTGTATCAAAAATAGATTTTTACAATAAAATCTATCAAAAAAGGTAAATTGTTACTAAATGGTAGCTGCACTACTTTTAGGCCAAATAAGCCACGAAAAAATTTTAACCCATACAAAATTCATTCTCCAGCTAAAACAACCCAATATACAAAGCCTGAGAGCTTCATTATCCAATCTTAGACTTCAAATACTCAATATCCTTTTCCATAGCCTCAATTTTTTTTAAAATCGAAGCTTTATCAGAAAGCTGCTTCAAGATATGCATAAGCTCATCCACAGTAACAGACCTTCTCTCCTCAATTTCATATTCACTCACTGCCCCATCGTATATTTCAAACCCTTCCCTTTTTAATATCTGAGGTATATTGCGCTTATTCTTCCCTCGTTTATATAACTCAATGATTTTCTTTAATAAATTCAGACCATCATCAGAATACCTGATAACCCCATCATCCCCTCTAACACCTTGAAAAAATACCGAATACCTCTCAAGATGCCTCCTTATTGTATTTCCTGCAACCCCACATTCATTAGCGAGCTGAGGTATAGAATACATAATTCCTCCTTGTAACTTTACAACTGATATTCCATATCGTATTACACATATTACATGGAATCTCGTTACATTAAATTCCATAGTTGCCACTA
>Ga0272440_1002582_pt1 | contig 13983 bp, 12 predicted proteins | sample SSMMMBAug17_FD_192440 | JGI IMG/M metagenome (GOLD analysis project Ga0272440, IMG submission 192440) | Marine sediment archaeal communities from Little Sippewissett salt marsh, Falmouth, MA, United States - SSM-MMB-Aug17 | ecosystem: Environmental > Aquatic > Marine > Wetlands > Sediment ...
TTGTCTTTTGTGCCGGCATGCTGATCGCCTGGATATTGACTTTATTAATTATGTATTTATTGCCCTTGCGCATGAAAACCATGCCTGATGACCTGCTGGAATAACACATTGTATGATCATTTTTTTAGAGTGTAACCAAAACTGCCGGAGCAAAGTTTATTATCGTTTTTTGAACCATGATTACACTGAAGAAGATGAAAAAGATGAATTTAAAGTGTTTTTATTCATCTTATTCATTTTCTTCATCTTCTTCAGCGTAATCCAGGTTCAAAAAGGATGGGCAAATTTTATTTCAGTCAATTTTGGTTACACTCATTTTTTTACGTTCAATTTTTGTAAACGCATGTCAGAACCTGGTCCACCTGTATCAGGTTCAAAAAACCTTTTTGGGAATGACAATTTTATTTCCATGATGATTTTTTCAAAAAAAAGCGCCTTAAAAAAAAACTGAGGTGAAAAAAATTTTGATTGTTATCTCGGTGCATATGTGCGAAAAAAGAAATATTCGATCATTCCATAATAAACGAAAATTTTATCCGTATGAAAATTTTAAAAGACGTTAATCACCAAAAACTATCAACCCAGCTAATTAATAATTTACTGTTTAGCTATTCAATGCTTTTGTTCATGAAAAACAAATGGGTTGGATTGGTATTATTTATCACCACACTCTTGAATCCCAATCTCGCATTTTCTGGAGTGATTTCTTGGTTAACCACATTGATTTTTGCGCATGCCATTGGTATTCGTCAACAAAATATCGTTCATTCCATATATACCTATAATTCGTTAATTGTTGGTTTTTCCATTGGATTTTTGTTTAAAATATCTTTTTTATCTATTTTGATGACTATTGGAACATCAGTTCTTACTGTCATGTTGAGTTATGCATTGTATACGTTTCTGACTCAGCAACTCAAATTACCGGTATTGAACATTCCCTTTTTTTTAGTCAGCACCATCATATATCTTGCATCAGCACGCTACAGTTCTTTGTTTGTGGACTCTTTTTATTCCTTCGAGGGGCTGAATATTCAACACCTTCCCTTATTTTTGCAAGGACTTTTCAAAACAACCGGAACGCTCTTGTTTATGCCTTACGATTTACCAGGAATATTCATTTTGATCGTTCTTGCATTAAACTCTTTTATTTCATTTTCTATTTTAGTGGGCTCCTATTACATGGGAACGTGTTGTCTTGCATTATTAAAAGGCAGCTTCAGTCATGCGTTTTCGAACCTGGCTGCATTCAACTTTATTTTAACCGGGATCGCATTAGGCGGTATATTCTTAATTCCTTCCAGACGAAGCTATTTTATGGCCATTACAGGTGTATTTGTTTCTGTTTTTATTCTTGATGCCGCATCAGTTGTGTGGTCAATTTTTCGGATTCCAGTTTTTACATTACCTTTCAATGTGGTTGTCCTGTTGTTTATATATGTTCTTAGACAAATTGGATTTCCCTATATGAATGATTATATTCAGGATATACCAGAAAAGTCCCTGTTATATTATTTAAATTATTCCCTTCGCTTTGATCGGATAACCCCCCAGCCATTTCTTCCTTTTTTGGGCACTTGGACAGTTTATCAAAGCTTTGATGATCAATGGACCCATCAAGGCAACTGGAAATATGCGTATGATTTTGTCATAACTGATGAAAAAAATGAAACGTATTGTAATCAGGGCCTTGAACTATCTGATTATTATTGTTTTGGCAAACCGATTCTGTCTCCTGTGGAAGGAACAGTGGTGGATATGTTTATGGGCTTGAAAGATTGTCCTATTGGTGATGTAGATAAAAACCATAACTGGGGGAATTATATCATTATTTATTCCATTTTTGGTTATTACATTGAAATATCTCATTTTCAGGAAAAATCAATTAAGGTGAAAATCGGCGATACAGTTAAGCCAGGCACTGTTCTTGGCAATTGTGGAAATTCCGGATATTCTCCACAACCCCACATTCACATTCAAGTGCAGTATTGGCCGGGATTGGGATCCATAACAAGTCCATTTTATTTTTGTAACTGTATTGATCAGAACCTTTCAATTTGTAAAGATGGTGTTCTTGAAAAAGGGCTTCGCGTTGAACCGATGACTTTTTCCAGAAAACGAAATCAAGTGCTGACTTTTATTCTTGATGATCAGTTTGCGTTTATTCATAGCGTTAATGATAAGGACATTGGGACAATTCATATACGTGTTCGAATGGATATTGATGGTACCTATTTTTTTCATATTGAAGACACTCATGACCGCCTGTATTTTGGTATTGAGCAACAGCGATTTATATGCTATCGATTAATCAGTCAAAAGAACTCCCCTTTATCGGTTGTTTTTGCCGCGTTGCCAATTGTTCCAATCACAACACATCGTGACATTTCATGGTCAAGCATTTTACCAGGAAATGTTTTAGGACCAGTCGGTCGAATTCAATCTTTATTCCAATCTGTGGATCATTGTATCGGTCAAATCAAAGGTACGTATGCATTGACAGATGGGAATCAAAGTGTATCAGGTCGAATTCTGTTTAAAAAACAGGAAATCAAAACCAGGTTAACATTTCATGAAACAAAGGGGTTTCAGGAAGTGCAGGTTCAATCACCTAAAAAACAGGTGACATTAACAAGAATAGACCCGGATGATTTCGGCTATTAGGGATGTTGTGAAAAAACAGCAAAAGCAATCATTTAAAAGAACACCTTCTGGGGCTATTGATGTTTATTTAGATAACCGGCCATTGAAAAAATAAAGTGTTCAATCGATATTATTTAGAACAAATGAAATGAAATTTTGAAATAAATCGGATAAATATATTATATTTTTAATGAATAAATAAGCTTATGTCTGCTGATTTCAGACCATTCAATAAAAAATATCCTTGACTAACGCAATAAATAAAATATACTCTCGTTTACTAGATGAATTGTATTCATTCATTTGAAAAATAATAAAATTAACTGCAATGAATCAAACAGTTGATAATTGCAATTGATTAAGAATAAGGAGGTCTTATGAGCGATAAAAAACGTATATTAGTGGTGGATGATGAGCCCGATTTCGCATCCATCGTTCAGGGAAATTTGGAAAAAGAAGGCTTTATTGTTGATGTTGCTTATAATGGAACAGAATGTGTTGAAAAAGTGAATGCCAACCCACCGGATGCCATTGTATTGGATGTGATGATGCCTGAAAAAGATGGTTACGAGGTGTGTGCTGAGATCAAAAAGGAAGAGCGTTTTAAAGATATAGCCATATTGATGTTAACAGCTGTGGCATCCCATGTAACATCCACGAGATATTCTCATTACGATGGTATGAGCATGGAAGCGGACGACTATCTGCCAAAACCTGCATCTGCAGAGGAAATTACTGATAGTATCAAAAGTCTATTGGATATGGATTAGTAAAATGCACCGATATTTTTATCGGTGCAAGCAGATGCATTGATATCATCCGCATCTAGCGAAAATATTGCCAGATATTTCAACCAAAAACCAAGGAGCACTTCATGGCAACAGCACTCAATTATGATCCATCATCATCTGCCTCCCTTCTTGAGGAAGTGATGACCCGATCGGGTCAACCATTGACAGCTTGTTATCAATGCAGACGTTGCGCCGCAGGCTGTGCGGTTGGCGAGGAGACATCACCGGTAACTCCGGATCGCCTCATTCGCTTGTTGATGCTCGGAGAAAAAGAGGCAGCCCTGTCCAATGATCTGGTTTGGAAATGCGTGTCATGTTATACCTGTGGCACGAGATGTCCCAACAATATTCAAACCGGGCGTATTACTGAAACATTGAAAAAAATCTCCAAAGAAACCCAAAAAGCACCACACCAGCCAAAAGTGGGCTATTTTCACGATAGCTTTGTCAAATCTGGTCTCCGATGGGGTCGTGTGAATGAGATGGAGTTTATGGGGATGTACGAATTGAAACATCTCCGAGATAAATTCTTGGAAAAAGATTTTGATGGCATCAAGCAGGAAATCATGGAACAAATGCAATTTGCCTTATCAATGTTAAAACGAAAACGCATGCATTTTGATTTCCTAAAATCAATTGGCAGAAATGAAATCAAACGCCTGTATAAAAAATTCAAAAAAGATCAATCATAATCTTATCTATTTTATAGTTTTAAGGTGAGTCTTTGGCTCATCAAAACAATCAAGAGGTTCATCATGGAAATAGCCTATTATCCGGGATGTTCTCTGAAACAATCTTCCAACCTATATGACAGCCAGACCCGAGAAGTTTTAAGTCGATTGGGAATTTCAATCAAAGAAATCGATGACTGGAACTGTTGTGGCGCCACATCAGCCGGTAAAATCGATGACTTTTTAGCCATTGCCATGCCTGCGAGAAATATTGGTATTGCAGAACAGAAGGGCTTTACCGAAATGGTCATCCCATGTTCTGCCTGCTATTCCAGAACGTTAGTTGCACAAAAAAAATTGGCAGACGATCCCGATCTAAATACACGTATCAACGATGGATTGTTTCGGAAAGTCAAGGGCAATATCAAAGTTTCTTCAATTCTTGAAGTTCTTGCCCGCATCCCCAAAAAAAACTTTAAACAAAAAATGACCAAAAAATTTAAGCAGTTAAATGCTGTTTGTTATTATGGATGTATGCTCACTCGATTTCCGATTGATGTTGATGTTCCTGATGATATTGAAAATCCACAATCAATGGAAAATATTCTCAAATTAATTGGGGTCCATGCCCTGGATTGGAATTATAAAACAGCTTGCTGTGGGGCATCTGCTGCAATGAACGATCCGGACACGGCATTGATGCTCATGCACAAAATTATTGAAGATGCCCTGGAGCGTGGGGCTGAATGTTTTGTTGTAACCTGCCCGATGTGTCAGATGAACCTGGATGTGCATCAGGATAAAGTCTGTGAAAAATATAGAATTAACCAACGATTGCCTGTGTATTTTCTGACCGAATTAATCGGTCTTGCCCTGGGAATGGACATCCAGGATCTTCAGATTGACAGGCATTTCATTCAAATGGCAGATGCCTGAAGGAGCAATGGGATATGACAAATACAAACAATGACTCTGTCAAACGTGGGGCTGTAATGATTGTCGGTGGCGGCATTGGCGGTATGCAGGCTGCTCTCGACCTTGCAGACAGTGGTTTTAAAGTTCATTTGATGGAAAAACAATCATCGATTGGTGGCACAATGGTCATGTTGGATAAAACATTTCCCACCGGTGATTGTTCGATGTGCATGATCTCCCCGAAAATGGTTGAAGTTGGTCGCCATCAAAATATCGTGTTGCACACGATGACAGACGTTCTTTCAGTGTCTGGCGCACCTGGTAATTTTAAGATTTCTGTTCGCGAAAATCCACGCTATGTCGATGCTGAAAAATGCACGGGCTGTGGTTTGTGCGACAAGAAATGTCCCAAACTGGTTCCAAATGAATTCGATCAACAGCTCAACAAGCGCAAAGCCATCTATTCAATGTTTCCGCAGGCAGTGCCCAATACACGCGTTATTGATCGGGATAATTGTCTGTATTTTCAACGCGGTCGATGTAAAGCCTGTGAAAAATTTTGTCCGGCTGATGCAATCAATTTTGAAGATCAACCCAAAGAATTTGAGATTGATGTTGGTGCAATTATTCTCAGTCCGGGTCTGGATCGCTACAATCCAAGAGTTCGTCAGGAGTTGGGCTTTGGAAGATGGCCCAATGTGGTAACTTCAGTACAATTTGAACGTATTCTTTCAGCATCTGGCCCATATATGGGTGAAGTCAAACGACCCGTTGATGAGCGACATCCCAAAAAAGTGGCATGGATTCAATGTGTGGGATCACGTGATTTTCGAAATGCCAATCCCTGGTGTTCATCAGTATGCTGTATGTATGCCACCAAACAGGCGGTCATTGCCAAAGAACATGACAGCAATATTGAACCGGTTATTTTTTACATGGAAATGCGCGCTTTTGGCAAAGATTTCGATAAATATGTGGATCGCGCAAAAAACGAATATGGCGTTGAATATAAACGTGCCATGATATCAGATATCAAGGAGGAAGCCGGAACGCATAATCTCATTATTCGCTATGCAAAGGAAAATGGCGACTTGGTTGATGAGCTTTACGACATGGTGGTTCTGTCCATTGGGTTTCAACCACGCGAAGATACCATTGAGATGGCCAAAACATATGGTATTTCTCCCAATGATTATGGTTTTGCGCGTACCACGACATTTCAGCCAGTTGATACTGACGCCGAGGGTGTGTATGTGACTGGAATATATCAGGGACCAAAGGATATTCCTGAAACAGTTGTTCAGGGAAGTGCTGTCGCTGCACGGGTTATGTCATTATTGGGTGAGGCACGCGGCACTGAAGTTTCACAAAAAGCATTGCCTGATGAAATAGATGTCAGCCAGGATGAAGCAAAAATAGGCGTGTTTGTCTGTCATTGTGGTATCAATATTTCACAATCTGTTGATATTGAAAAGGTCGTTGGTGCTGTTAAAGACCAGAATGATGTCGTTTATGCTGACGATCTTATGTATGCCTGCGCCCCTGATGGTCAAGAAAAAATTAAGGCACTGGTGCGAGAGCATGGTCTGAATCGTGTGGTTGTGGCTTCATGTACGCCACGAACACATTCACCTTTATTTCAAGATACCATTCGCGATGCTGGCCTAAATAAATATTTGTTTGAGCTTGCGGATATTCGTGAACAATGCTCCTGGTGTCACATGGGACGCAAAGAAGAAGCCACAAACAAGGCCATTGATATTGTCAAAATGACTGTCGCCAAAACACGCTTTCTCGAAGCTGTACAAACCGACGCAATTGATGTCAACTCATCTGCCTTGATCATTGGGGGGGGCGTTGCAGGTATGACCACCGCTCTTTCATTGGCAGACCAGGGATTTAAGGCCTATATTGTTGAAAAAGAATCAGAAATTGGCGGTCTTGCAAAAAATGTTTATCAAACGTTGGACCAAAGTGATGTTCAAGATTTTTTGAAAATGACCATGCAGAAAATAAAGAATAATCCCAATATTGATGTTCATACCAATGCGCAGGTCGAAAAAACAGATGGTTTTGTCGGTAATTTTGCAACAACACTTACGAATGGGACAACTTTTGAACATGGTGCGGTGATCGTCTGTACCGGCGGACATGAATATCAACCCACTGAATATGAATATCGTAATAGTGATCACATAATTACGCAGCGGCAATTGGAAAAAGATATTCATACCAGTAAACCTGAATCAGGTGCGCATTATGTAATGATTCAATGTGTTGGTTCGCGTGAAGAACCCAATAATTATTGTTCAAGAGTGTGTTGTCAGGATGCGATCAAGAATGCCATTGCAATCAAGGAAAAACAGCCTGATGCCAAAGTGACCATCCTTTATCGAGACATTCGTACCTATGGACTACGTGAAGATTACTACCGCAAGGCGAGGGAATTGGGAGTGTTATTTATCAGATACGATGTGGACCGAAAACCGGATGTTGTCGTTAAGGGTGACAAGATTCAAATCGACACATTTGATTATATGCTGGACCGACACATTCGTTTACACGCAGACTATCTGGTATTGTCAGTTGGATTACGTCCCCATGAAACAACACAAGATGTTGGCAGCAAGTATAAACTCACACGAAACATGGATGGTTTCTTTCTGGAAGCCCATGTGAAACTTCGACCCGTCGATTTTCCAAGCGAGGGCATCTACGTTGCAGGTCTTGCCCATGCACCGAAAAATTTGGATGAAACAATCAGTCAGGCCCTGGCAGCAGCGGGGCGGGCTGGGGTGTTGTTATCTCATGACAAGTTGGGTGTTTCTGGTATCATTTCTAAGCATAACCGAGATATTTGTATGTCTTGCCTGGCCTGTGTGCGGATATGTCCTTTTGGATCCCCATTTATTGATGAAGATGGTAAGGTGAGTCATAATGAAGTGAAGTGTACTGGATGTGGTCTTTGTGCGGGGATATGTCCGGCCAAGGCATTTCAGGTGAATACCTTTAAGGACAATCAAATACATGCCATGATTGATGCGATGACTGATGATTTGGATTTGGCGGCTTGATGTTTCTGGATATGCCCAAATTTTCATACAATAATTATTAGTACTATTCGATCTTATGGAGAAATTATGAGTTCAAAAAACAAAACTCAAGAACAAGAAAGCATTCCCATTGAAACGCCGCGCCCCATTCCAAAGGATTGGAAACCCAATATTTTGGCAATGGCCTGTCATTATTGTGCATTTGCAGCAGCCGATCTAGCGGGTGTGATGCGGCTTTCCTATGAGCCGAATGTAAAAATTATCCGGTTGCCCTGCACTGGAAAATTGGACCATTCATATGTTTTAAGAGCTTTTGAGCGCGGGGTTGATGGCATTTTTGTTGCTGGCTGACTGGAGGGTCAATGCCATTTCCTGGAAGGAAATTACAACGCCAAAACAAGAATTAATTACTTAAAAACCCTTTTGCCCAAAGTCAACATTGATCCCCAACGATTGGAAATGTATAATCTTTCCGCTGCCATGGGACCGAGGTGGGCAGAGATTTGTACTGAGTTTACCAAAACAATCGAACGAATGGGGCCTTCGCCAATCTGGCATGCGCTTCATAAATGATTCAAATCTGTCAGTCATCTCTGGCAGCTAAACGAAGGAGTAGATCACAAATGATTGTGGGTCAACAAAAACCGCTTGAAGAAATTTGGGACATGATCAAAGGCCATTCGCGTGTATTGGTTTTTGGTTGTAATACCTGTGTGGCAGTCTGCCAACAAGGCGGCAATAAAGAAGCGGAGATTATTGCATCACTGCTCAGGATGAAAGCCACTCAGGAAGGTGTTTCCATTGAAATTAAAAATGATGGGATTGAACGTCAATGCGAGCATGAGTTTTTCGAATCCGCAGACAAAAGCCTTCAGTGGGCAGATGCTGTTGTTTCAACTGCGTGTGGAATTGGGGTTCAATTTTTAGCAGAAAAATACAACACCTTGCCTGTGTATCCGGGATTGAATACAACCTTTCTCGGGGCTGTTGAAAGATTTGGCGTATATACCGAACGTTGTCAGGCCTGTGGTCAATGTGTTCTGGGATTGACAGCCGGTATCTGCCCCATTGCGCGATGTGCCAAACGTTTGATGAATGGTCCGTGCGGTGGATCGACACAAGGTAAATGTGAATTAAGTAAAGATTTGGATTGTGCCTGGCAATTGATTATCGACCGACTCAAAGCGTTGGGTCAACTTGACAATTATGAAAAATTAATTCCTGTCAAAGATTGGTCGTCAGATCGTGCCGGTGGTCCACGAAAATTTGTCAGGGAGGATATTGTAGAATGAGCACCAAAACACCAAGCAAACTTGAAAAAATTCTCGTATCCGGACAAATGGCTGTCACATCCGAATGCGGCCCGCCCCGCGGCAGCGATCCGGACGATATTACCCGAAAAGCTGAACTGATTAAAGATCATGTGGATGCAATCAATATTACAGATAATCAAACCTCTGTAACACGATTGTGCAGTTTGGCTGCATGTATTCGGTTAAAACTCATGGGCCTTGAACCTGTCCTTCAGATGGTTACCCGAGATCGCAATCGTATTGCCCTTCAAAGTGATATTTTGGGTGCAGCATCATATGATATTCACAACATGCTTTGTTTATCCGGAGATCATCAAAGTTTTGGTGATTGCAAGTTGGGTCAAAATGTCCATGATCTGGATTCCATCCAACTCATCCAGACTGTTCGCATGATGCGTGACGAGGCCAAATTTTTAGGGGGAGATGAAATCAAACGTCCACCAAAAATGTTTGTTGGCGCTGCTGCCAACCCGTTTGCCGATCCTTTTGAAATTCGAGTGCCGAGATTGGCCAAAAAAGTTGCTGCTGGCGTTGAATTTATCCAAACCCAGTGTATTTATAATTTGGATAAGTTTGAAAAATGGATGGAAGGTGTTCGTGAACGTAAACTTCACGAAAAAGTTTATATCCTCGCCGGACTCACTCCCATGAAATCTGCTGGTATGGCCCGATATATGAAAAATCGTGTTCCTGGCATGGATGTGCCTGAAGAAGTGGTCAAACGACTGGCTGGCGTGCCTAAGGATAAACAAGCTCAGGAAGGTATTGATATCTGTATTGAATCCATAGAGCGGTTGAAATCTGTTGAGGGCGTTGCCGGATTTCATGTCATGGCCATTGAATGGGAAGAAAAAGTTCCTGAAATCGTAGAACGTGCGGGACTTCATCCGCGTCCAACGATTACTGAATAAAAAGGGGGCCCAGATGAAAACATTTCAAAACCTCATTGATGAGGTTCAAAAACCCGGTTATTGTCATCATTGTGGCGGATGTGTAACGTTTTGCACTTCTGTAAATTATGCCGCATTGGTACAAAATGAACAAGGCCTGCCACAATACAGTGATCATTCAAAATGTATTGAATGTGGTTTATGCTACGCCATCTGTCCGGAAATTGATGAGATTGAAGAAGATACGCGAGAATTGGTGTCCTGGAGTCAACCCATGGGACGGGTGTTGGAAACCCATATCGCTCGGTCGAAAGATCCAAAAATTGTTGAAAAAGCCACTGATGGCGGTGTTGTCACCGGACTTTTGTTGCAACTGCTTGATCGGGGACATATTGACGGGGCCATTGTGACACGACAGACAGGCCCATTTATGAGAGAACCAAGTCTAGCAACATCGCCAGAAGAAATTAAGGCTGCCGCAGGTTTTTATTTTGACTCCTCTCATGGCATGAAACATCTGGGCCAGGACTATTCGACATATTCACCATCAGTCCAGGAATTTCGTCCCATGGTTCAAAAAGGGCTTCGCCGCGTTGCCATGGTCGGGACGCCCTGTCAAATCAAAGCGGTTCGGCGCATGGAGGCTTTGAGCGTTGTGCCATCAGACTCGATCAAATATACATTGGGTTTGTTTTGTTCAGGTAATTTCATGTTTGGAGATGAAGAACGCAAAAAAATTGAAAAGATCGCCGGTTTTTCCTGGGATGACATGAAAAAAGTCAATATCAAAGATAAATTGATGATCCATCTAAAATCTGGCAAAATTATTGAACTGCCTTTGAATGAACTTGATTTTATGAAACGTTATGCATGCCAGTTTTGTTCAGATTATTCTGCTGAGTTTGCTGATATTTCTTTTGGTGGAATAGGCGCAGATGAAGGCTGGACATCTGTTATCACAAGAACACCTGCCGGACGTAAAATATTTGCCGATGCACGAAAAAATACGCTTGACGTTCAGGATGATCCTTCACATGAAAAAACAACTGCGGCTCTAAAACGAATCATGCAAAAAACAGAGGAAAAACAGGCACTGGCGAAAAACAATCGTAATAAGGTGTAATGAAACCACCTGCAAATAAGTGATGGTATGCGGTGAATGCAATTCTGAATTCACCGCATCTTAATATCTTAGGAATCCTCTGAAAATAACATGCTCATTTTTATTGATCGTACAAATTAATTAGATCGTGTAGAGACGTAGCATGCTACGTCTCTACAGTACATTTACCTCAAAACGAACAATATCAATAATGGGGAAGTTATTTTCAGAGCATTCCTTTAGTGTAACAACAAGCAACGAGCTAAATATTTTTGAGTATGTAACGAGACAAAACCTATTTCAGTTTTTGGATCGGTTTCACTTATTCATTAAATGTAAACCAAACTTTTTAAAACGCAATATTATGTGCGCACAATGATTTGTGCAATTATATCAATAGATAATTGATGTTATCAGAGATCAGTGGTGCACATAAAAGTGTGTTTTAAAAAGTTTGGTTCACAAATATTTAAACAAACTATTTCAATAATTTTAAAGAGGTATTATGATCATTCAAGGCCTTTTATTAGATATACATGCTCTTGAAGAAGAGTTGATCCAATTTGAACGAAAATACGGCTTACGTTCCGAAATATTTTATACAACATATATTGATGGGGAAGAGCCAGAAAACGATGAATGGGTGCTTGATTTCGGAGAATGGGCAAGTATTTACAAAACGTGGCTTATGCGTCAAGCTGAATATCATCAAATACGCTTGGCTGTAAGAGAACGTTTAGATTATAGGCGTTTGCCAGTGCTAATTGATTGGTATGGGTATGAAATTTGGAAGGGAGATATTAAGTTGTATTGGTATGATTCACAACCTCATCCAAATGATTTTTCTTTACAATCAACACATCCTCATCACAAACATATTCACCCAAACATAAAACATAATCGAATTCCAGCACCAAGCATGAATTTTGATAAACCAAATATTCCCTCACTGATTAATGAAATTGAAGATTTGATTCGTAAAGAGATATAGAAAGATTGACAACACTACCCAACTAGCCGAAGATTGGACCTAACAGCACATTTGGAATGCATATTATATATATTCATGCAAATATAAAGTAACAAAAGCTGAGCAACTATGCAATCGGTATAAAGGTTTGATACCTACCCAAGTGCATTTCAATACCGCTGAGCAGCCACGCAAGCGTTTTTATAGTGTATATAAACAGAATCAATAAACGCAATTTTAACAGTAAATTCAAGATGATTAAAGTGTTAAGTTGTTAATAACCATTCAATCCAGCGGGCTATCGCCGCTGATTTTCAGCGTTATTCGCCTTTAGTTCATTCTATCTTTTAGTAGAAAATGGTCATCAGTTTTGTTTTTCATTTGGGGTAGAGCCACATCAAATTTTGGTCTTTACCGAAAAGAAAAAGCTAATTGATTTGGCTGTTCTGATTGATCTTTCAAAATATAAAAAAAAATTCGTTTTTTCTTGCAAGAAATTTTGTTTAAACTAAAATGAGGTCAGTTCACAACTCAATTGGTATAGGTAACAGGGCGGAGAGGAGCCACTTCGAAAATATATCGGTTCATGTAATTCAATGGTTCAAAGAGATGTTGTAGGTTTCCACCGCCTAGCCACTTAAATGTATAGGAGTATTAATTATGACAGAAGACAATAAAGAAACTTTTGGAAATTTTGATCTCGCAAAAGCTTTAGAGTTCTTGAACTTATTTCCCTTTCAAAAGTGGAATTTACAAGTTAAATCTATTCATCCATCCGAAGCTCTTATAATTACTCTAAAACGTGCTGAAAGGCAAATCACAACAGGATCCAATGAATGGGAACAACGTCTTTTTATGGAACTTATTTTTTTGGAAGCCTTGGAGAGCCATAATATAAGGATGTGGCAGGAAAAACATATAGATGCAGGAGAGTCGCCTTATAAAGGAAAAGTCGATTTTGTTTTTACGCCATATCAGGCAAGTTTTAAGCTTCCATATGTAGTTCTTTCTGAAGCCAAAAAAGACAATTTTGAACAGGGTTGGGGACAATGTCTAATGGCGATAAAGGCATCTCAAATAATAAATAAAAAGGAAGGATACAACTTCAATATTTACGGAATTGTCAGTAGTGGAAAAATTTGGGAGTTTGGGAAATATACTCAGAACAATGAATTTTTAAAGACTGAAGCCTATACAATAAGTCAACCAGAAGTAATTTTAGGGATTTTAAGCGAGATATTTACAGACTGTGAAAGGGCTTTAGTTTAGATAAAACGAGTGTTGAGCCGGACATAAGTTTTGTCTCAAAAACTGAACGAATTTGAAAAGTAGTTCAACTCAATTTTATTGAGATCAAATACTGTTCCTATAAGACTTAGACTTAGACTTAGAGTTAGAGTTAAATTAAATTGTCAAAAGGAAATGCATTAATGCCGAACTTATCTAATCTTATCAACTTTGAAAAATATTCAATTGTTTTTAGGCTTCATGCAACCAAAAGAATGATCCAACGGAATATTCAAGATTATGAGATTAATCATGTACTACACACTGGAAACATTATAGAATTTTACGATGACGATTTTCCTTTTCCAAGTCTATTGATAAATGGTCTAACACAAGAAAAAAGACCTT
>Ga0272440_1002583_pt1 | contig 13983 bp, 10 predicted proteins | sample SSMMMBAug17_FD_192440 | JGI IMG/M metagenome (GOLD analysis project Ga0272440, IMG submission 192440) | Marine sediment archaeal communities from Little Sippewissett salt marsh, Falmouth, MA, United States - SSM-MMB-Aug17 | ecosystem: Environmental > Aquatic > Marine > Wetlands > Sediment ...
GATTTTAGCATTCATAGCCCCTCCCATTTATGAAGATAATAAAAATTTTAGGCACACTTCATTATCAGCTAGAATTTTATCAAAATTTTGCTCTTTGTATATCCAGGCTGTTTAGATCAACTTGTTCTATATATACTACGATGTAGTATTGGTCAAGTTGCAATCATTAAATGATTCAATAATTTTTCCGTTGGTCTAGGACATACTCTACAATTTCAACACTCCCTTCATTGCCTCGCTTGGACGATGCTTCAAGATGGTATCTGCTGTTCAAGCCAGAGCACTATTATGTTTTTGGGGGCATCGCAAACTTGGTTTGACCACCATTGAAATTTCTGAAAAAATAGGTGTGTGCCAATCAGCGGTAAGTCGATTATCAAGGAAAGGTAAAAAAATGGCATATGAAACAAACGTTGAATTTATATAAAAGTTTCAAGAACTGACGATTGAGATCTGAAAAACAAACACTAAAAACGTATCAATGTCTTGAGCGTAAGCGAGTGCTAAGAAAGAACCTCATGGTTTGTTGGGATGACAATTCATAGGTGTTCCATTTATATATTGAAGTAAATGGAATAGAAAAGCATAAAATCATAGACGTCCCCATTGACTCACATTGATTCACAATCGTTTTTTTATTTCTTCTTTCTACTGTTTTAAAAACATAATGGAATGCTCGAAAAATAAAATCCCCATTTCAAAATGATTTAATTAAATATTAAGCATATATGGACCAAAATGCTCATTCTGTTTTTTGAACCATGATTACACTGAAGAAGATGAATAAGTAAGCGGTCATAAATTTTCGGGTAGATAAAAGTTCGTCCAACTAAAAATGTTCGACCGCCTGGGGTTTCAACCCCAGGCGGTCGTGCTGGAACCGAAATTTTTCAATACCAGGCGGTCGAACATAGTCCGGAAGGTTATACTTTTATCTACCCGAAAACTTATGATCGCTTACTTAACAATTTCTGAAATCGTGCTTGATTTTCAACCTGTAAAGACGCACGAATCAATTCGACTTTTATTGTAGTCTTTTCTCGATCATATTTCCAACTTTACTGATTTCAATATAAGATGCACCTTGTTTTATTCCAAAATGACCAGCAAGAACAGTAATTAAGTCATCAACTTCAAGACTTCCATTATTGACCATTTTAAGAATTGCCTTTCGAATTGGAACCGATGAATCTTCTTCCATAGGAAAATAATGCGCATTAATACCATATGAGAGTGCAAGCTCTCTTGTTACCCTTCTGTTATAGGATACAACATAAACATAATTATCTCCTCTATATGTGGCGATTGATCTTATTGTTTTTCCAGTTACTGTATCTGCAACGATTAATTTTGTATTTAGACGTATGGATGCTTTTACAGCAGCTTTTGCAAGATATGAGGTCACTTTATTCTCTTTAGTATATGGAACATTATAAAAAGTGCTTTTATCTTCCTCAACTTCTTTGGCTATTTTGGCCATTGTTTTAACAGATTCAAGGGGATATTGACCATTTGCTGTTTCACCTGAAAGCATTAAGGCATCTGTATGGTCAAGACAAGCATTTGCAATATCTGAAACTTCAGCGCGTGTGGGTCTAGGTGAATTTATCATGGAATGCAGCATTTGAGTTGCAACAATAACAGGCTTGCATTTTTCCATGCATTTTTGAATCATTTGCTTTTGAATCAGCGGAATTTTTTGTGCAGGTATTTCAACAGCCAGATCCCCTCGCGCAATCATAATTCCATAGGCATAACCAAGTATCTCTTCAATATTGTCAACACCTTCTTTATTTTCAATCTTTGCAATTATTTTTACCTTACTGTTCGTTTCATCAAGAATTTTTTGAACAGCCAATACATCCTTTTTATTTCTAACAAAAGAATGAGCAATAAAATCTATATCATGTTCTGCTGCAAAACGTATAAAATCCTCATCTTTTTGGGATATCGCTGGAAGCGTAACATGAACTGAAGGAATATTAATGCTTTTTCTTCCAATAATAACTCCTGGATTTTCTACAAAGCATGTTAAGTATTCATCATCTTTTTCTTTAACTGTTAACGCGATTGAACCATCATCAATAAGAATAGTACTTTTAATAGGAATATCTTTTACAAAATCCCTATGTGTGACACAAATAACATCATCTTTTGAAACATCATCTGGCGCACCCTTAAATCGAACATAATCTCCATGTTGAACTGTTAATTGCTTTTCAGCACGACATGTTCTGATCTCAGGACCTTTTGTATCAAGAAGAATTGCTATTCTGTCTGAGACCTTTCGAACATTATTAACAATTAAAAGCGCTTCTTCATGGTTAATATGTGCAGTGTTGAGTCTGACTACATTCATTCCTGCTTCATATAATGCCTTTAAAAAATCAGGTTCACAATTCATACTCGAAATAGTGGCAACAATTTTTGTTTTTCTTAGCATACGATACTCCTATTTTTTTGATATTATCAAATTTAAAATTAAGGAAAGCTCGAAAATCATTATAACCTACCCTAACTCACAATTCAAGATTTGCCCTTATGGTAATATTTAAAAACAAATTATGTAACACCATTCATCTGTGGAAGGACACGCCTCGCCCGGTGGGAGAGGCGATAGAGTATAGTGATTCGGGTAGCGGTTTATTCCTCCGGATATGTAACCTTATCTCCGTCTTTATCCCAGCGGTAGAATCGAAACCAGTCATATTTCAGGTCAATGGGATAGTGGTTACCGACAGGGTCGCCGCCAATAACATCACCATCGATACAGACCCAAAAATTAAAAACGATTTTGCAAGAAATGGCGCCCACTTTGATGCCTGGTTTATCACCTGAACAGAAGGTTCGCACCGGCTTACCGTCCACTAACCAAGTGAGTTTATCGGGTAGCCATTCCATTGCGTATACATGCCAGTCACGGGGGTCGTAATCTGTGGGCATTTGTCCCTGGTAGTCGTGACTTTCCTGGAGAGGAGCCCCGAATTCGGGTTTCCAAGCCGAGGCATTGTTGGCGTAGAAAATATTGGTCATGAATGAATCTGTCCGACTGCCTTCCACTTCGATGTCGTTTTCCCGCCAAAAACGATTGCGAGGTGTATGGAATGTAAACATGGTTGCCAGAAACCCTGTGGCAGTTCCCTGATCAGTACCACGTCCAGGAGGTTTCATGCGCACTTCGTAAAGACCATAACGGTAATTGTTTTCACGTGTGCGCACCTCGCCCCCCATGAGTGGTTTCTCACCGATTTCATCGGAAAATTGGCGATCCGTATAGTTCTGTCCTTCCGACCAGGAGGGTGAATTAGGAACCACTTTATTTTCAATCCTCAGCACTAGTTTATCGTTTTCGAAATGGATCCCTTCAGGCTGAAAACGAACCAGGTTCTCTGGGAATCCACCATCACTGGGTTCCCATATGGCATCATTACTATTGTAGTTTTTATCCCAGGTCAATCCGTTTGGCCATTGGGATGATTGCCAGTCTTCCACCAATTCTAAGTTGAAACCCTCGTATTTCGGGTGGTCGTCAGGATTAAACGTTCTGGCGATGGGAGCACCAAATCCGACATGGACATTTTCACCCTTGAGCATCAAGGTTTTGTCTGCGTAACCGGCTTTGGTAAAAACCAGTTGAGCGTCCTTTTCGGGGTTTCCGTCAATAGTTATTGAAAAGCAGCCATCATCATCACTGATTGTCGACACACCACTAGCATGGGTGATTTTTATACCTGAAATACTTTTTTGATTCGGACCTTCCACAGTACCGGCAATAGTTTGTTGCTTTGCTGTACTCATATTTCCTCCTAAATTATTAAATGAGTGATTATATGTTTAAGTAAGTGGTCATAAGTTTTCGGGTAGAAAAAAGTTCGTCCAACTGAAGATGTTCGACCGCCTGGGGTTGAAACCCCAGGCTATTATCTATCGTCCCTAAAGGAACTTAAAGTGTTATCTTTAAAAGATCTGTTATAGTTGAACGAAATGTGCATCTTATAACAAGACACTATAAGTCCCGATAGGGACGACAGATAATAGCCTGGGGTTTCAACCGGGTTTCAACCCCAGGCGGTCGTGCTGGAATCGAAATTTTTCAATACCAGGTGGTTGAACATAGACCTGAAGGCTATACTTTTATCTACCCGAAAACTTATGATCGCTTACTTAGGTAGTAAATATTATCGGTAACAAGGCATTATCGATTTCTGATACCTTTCAAATGAAAGATTACAGTTTATAAAAAAATCTCTCAATGGTAGAAGAGAAGGTTTTTAAAATTGTTGCAATCCTCTTTTTGGATCACAAAAGACTTGGGTTATGTCTCAAAAATCAATGCGATGCTTTTATAAGTTAGCTTCAGCTTTGTTGTCGTCCCATGCAAAATCTATATTGCCAAAAAATAGTTTAAGGGATTTTAGTAATTGTGTCAACTATATGTTTCATTAAAGTTCTGGAAACATCATTCCTTACATTACAAGGCATAAATCATGCATATAGAATCCAACGTTCAACGATGATAGCTATTAAATTAATTATCAATTTTAATAAAACTTTCTCATCTAGAGGATAAAGGAGTTTGTTTTTAAATCCCCTCATATTCCTGATAATGAAAAAAACCGCATTATTGCATTACGCAAGCTGAAAATTCTTGATACGCCTCCAGAAGAGCGATTTGATCGTATTCCTCGTCTCGCAAAAGCCCATTTTCAGGTACCATTGCACTGATTAGCATAGTTGACAACAACCGCCAGTGGTTTAAGTCCTCCCAAGGACTGAGTGTTAAGGAAACACCACGCGAAATATCGTTCTGCGGGCATGCCATTCTTGACCACAATATTTTTATCATTAACAATGCACTTGATGATATACGATTTTCAGATAATCCTTTGGTTACCGAGGCTCCGTTCATTCGTTTCTATGCAGGTGCAACTCTGAGTTCACCCGAAGGCCCCCGAGTCGGTACACTCTGCCTTATCGATGATAAGCCACGTGATTTTACAAACAAAGAACAAACATTGCTGAGTGATATGGCCAGAATAGTTGAAACAGAGTTTGAGCGAACCCAATTGTTAGAGGTCAATGAATTTACCGAAAATATTTCCCTGGTTGCAGAACATACCACGAATGCTGCCGTCATCACGGATGCTAAGGGAATGATCATATGGGTTAATCGCGGCTTTGAGTCAATTACTGGTTACACTTTGGACGAAGTTCGTGGACGTAAACCCGGTGACGTTTTGCAAGGACCGGATACCGATCCAGCGACTGTCGACCACATGAAGGATTGTCTGGCCAAAAAAGAGGGCTTTGAAGTAGAAATCCTTAACTACAACAAGCAAGGGACTCCCTATTGGCTTGATCTTCGCGTTCAACCGATTAAGAATAAGCAAGGCATCACCACTAAATTCATCGCCATTGAAACAGATATAACTGACAGGAAACAACTAACATTAGATTTTGAGGCTCAAATTGGTGCTATTCGCAGTTCTCAATTAGTTGCCGAGTTTCGATTGGATGGAACGTTGATTACTGCCAATGAACGTTTCTGTTACACGATGGGGTACACCCTTGAGGAGATTCAAGATAAACACCACAAATTTTTTCTGTCACAGGAAGAAGTTTCGTCTGCAACCTACCAGCAGTTTTGGGAAGCACTGAATCGTGGTGAATTTCAGACCGGTGAATTTTATCGGATCGGTAAAAATGGAAAAGCGGTTTGGATCCAGGCCACTTATACCCCCATCCCTGACCCTAAAGGAAAGTTGCTTAGTATTATAGAATTTGCCACTGATATCAGTGAAGAAGTGGAAAACCGGCGACGGCTTGAGATGAGCGAGGCGCGTACCACTGCCATTTTAAATACGGTTCTCGACGGGATCGTCGCTATTAATCAGCAGGGCATAATCGAAACGTTTAACCCCGCTGCCCAGCGTATTTTTGGCTATCACAGTGAAGAAGTGATCGGCCAGAACTTAAAAATGCTGATGCCGAAGCCTTATCAAGATGCTCATGATGGCTACCTATCCAACTATCTCGAATCTGGTGTCGCCAAAATTATTGGTATTGGCCGTGAAGTGGTGGGGCGACGCAAAAATGGAACCACCTTTCCCATGGAGTTGGCAGTGAGCGAGATGCGCGTTAAAGGCCGACGTTATTTTACCGGCATTGTCCGTGATATCTCACAGCGTAAGAATGATGAAAAAGCATTGATTGAAGCTAAGGAGGAAGCCGATCAGGCCAACCGATCCAAAAGCGAATTTCTCGCAAATATGAGCCATGAAATCCGAACACCGATGAATGCGATTATCGGTATGAGCCATCTTGCATTAAAGACAGAGCTAAATGCCAAACAACAGGATTATCTGAATAAAATCCAGATTTCGGCCCACTCTCTATTGGGAATTATCAATGATATTTTAGACTTTTCAAAAATCGAGGCAGGCAAGCTGAGTATGGAGAACATTGAGTTCCGCCTCGACGAGGTGCTAAATCATCTGGCTAACCTCATCAGTATTAAGGCAGAAGAAAAGGGTTTGGAATTACTTTTTTCTCGTGCGCCCGAACTACCCAATATTCTCACCGGAGACCCCCTCAGATTAGGGCAGATTCTGCTTAACCTGACCAACAATGCCATCAAGTTTACCGAAAAGGGTGAGATTATCGTTTCAGTGGAACTGGTCAGTGAAATAAAAGATAAAAAACAGCTCCGATTCACAGTTCAGGACACGGGTATTGGTATGACAGCGGACCAGTTAAAAAAATTGTTCCAAGCTTTCTCTCAGGCCGACACAACCACAACCCGGAAATATGGAGGTACCGGACTCGGTCTTTCTATCAGTAAACGATTGGTGGAAATGATGGATGGCGAGATTTGGGCTGATAGCTATGAAGGCCAGGGAAGTACTTTCACCTTTACTGCGTGGTTCGGATATCATAAGAGCTTCGGAAAAAAAGATGCACTGCTTTTTTCTGATTTGAAAGGAATGCGCGTTCTGGTGGTTGACGACAATCAGTCATCCCGCACTATTTTGAAAAAAATATTGGAGTCAATGTCCTTTGAGGTGAAAACAGTCAATTCAGGGCCGGAGGCACTTGATGAGCTGGAGATGGACAGCAGTGCAAAAGGAAAAAATCGATATCAAATAGCGCTCATTGATTGGAAAATGCCACGCATGAACGGAATTGAGGTGATTCGTGGCATTCACGAGTCCGCCCTGATTCCTTTCCCACCAAAGCTAATTCTGGTTACAGCCTATGGACGTGAAGAAATAATAGAAGAGGCGAAAGGCAATAACGTTGACGGCATTATTCTGAAACCAGTCAATCCATCACTGGTACTCGACACAATTATGAATGCGTTTGGTAAGATGCAAGCGACCCCAAAAGAGACATTCCAAAAACCTGTTGCTCGTGATGTAGAATCAATCAAGGGAATTCTTGGCGCTAAGGCCTTATTAGTCGAAGATAATCATATCAATCAACAGATTGCTGTTGAGCTTCTGGAAGAAAACGGTATTTCAGTCACCATTGCCAATGATGGCCAGGAGGCAATAGATCGGGTCCAGACCGATAGTTTCGATATTATATTGATGGATATCCAGATGCCCATTATGGATGGCCTCACTGCAACCAGAAAGATTCGACAAGAACTTAAACTTAAGGATTTACCCATCCTCGCCATGACGGCTCACGCCATGGCCGGTGATCATCAGAAAAGTCTGGATGCGGGTATGAATGATCATCTAACGAAACCCATCAATCCCGAAGCCCTTTTCGATGCTCTTGTGCGATGGATACCGAAAAGTGATCGGCAAGAGAGCACTTCAGTTACAGCTAACTTACAGGCCAAGGAGAAGAATACAATTGTCCTACCGGAAAAGCTTCCAGGTATTGACTTGACAACTGGACTCAAACAAGTTCGAGGAAACAGTAAACTTTTTCTTAAACTTCTTCGAGATTTCGAAGGGGACTATAAAAATATTACTGCGAACATTAAGACAATGATAGAGGCAAAGGATTTTGAATCCGTTCAACGCACTGCCCATACAATCAAGGGCGTTTCAGCTTCAATTGGGGCAAGTCATTTAAGTGAAGTGGCAAAAGATCTGGAATATGGTCTCAAAGAGAATGAAAATGAAAGTCTTGACCGCCTTTGCACTCGCTTTGAAGAGGAAGTTGAACGAGTAATAATGAGTCTGTCCTCTTTAACTCAGCAAACCATTGATGAAAAACGGTTAAAAGAAAATGGATTGAAAAAAGGCACCACTGTTGTCAATCCTATCGTGTTACAGCCACTGTTCAATGAGCTTGCCGACCTATTGGATGATGGTCATTCCACAAAATCAATTGTGGCAATGGAGCAAATCAGGCAGCATAGCCGAGGTGCCATAGATTCGCAGCTTGATGAAATTGAAAGCCAGGTCGATGATTATGAATACGAAGAGGCCTTGGCATTACTTCAGAGGCTATCAGTCTCTCTTAACATTGAATTGAAAAACATAGGTGAATAAGTATGGGAAAACGAAAAGATACCATCCTTATCGTGGATGATGAACGGTTTAATATTAACGTTTTACAGGATCTTCTTGCCTCAGATTATCACATAATGGTAGCAAAAAATGGTGTACAGGCATTAAAACGTGCAGCGGCGACACCTCCGCCCGATTTGATTCTACTTGATATCATGATGCCTGCTATGGATGGTTATGAAGTGATTGAGCGTCTAAAATCGGATCATATCACTAAAGAAATCCCGGTCATTTTTATTACGGCCATGGGAGAATCGACTGATGAGGCCAAAGGTCTAGAATTAGGCGCTGCAGACTACATTACCAAACCGTTTTCTCCACCAGTAGTGCTGGCGAGGATCAGGACGCAACTCAGATTGAAATGGAGTTTGGAGAGGGAGCGTCAACTCAATCGAAAGTTATCACAACTCAATGACACTCTGGCTGACAAAAACGAAAAACTCCATGAACTGAATATCACCCTAAAGAATATGGCCAGTATTGATGGCCTGACGGGAATCCCAAATCGACGGCGGTTTGATGAGTTCCTGGATCAGGAATGGAAACACTCACAACGGCAAAAAACACCACTTTCACTCATTCTAATGGACATTGATTATTTTAAAAAATATAATGACAATTATGGACATGCTGCAGGTGACGATTGCCTGAAAAAGGTGGCGAAAGCTTTGACAGGAGCAATTGATCGTAAGGTCGATATTGTCGCACGGTATGGCGGGGAAGAGTTTGTGTGTGTGCTTCCAGGTACAGACACTGAAGGTGCGAAACTGATAGGAAAAAGATTGAGAGCAAGTTTGGCTGAATTACGTTTGCCTCATGAATATTCGGATGTCGAATCTCACGTTACCATTAGCCTTGGCGCCGTTACAATGACGGCCACAGAGGGAAGTCTATCAAGTGAAATTATTGAAAAGGCAGATGAGAGGCTCTACAAAGCAAAGAAAGGTGGGAGGAACAGGTTGGTCGCTGAAGATTAAATTATCTATGGATTAAAGGTCGGGGGGAATTGCGGGGGGATTTGGGACGTCTATGATTTTATGCTTTACATTAAGTAAAAAGTTTGATATTTGATTGAATATGTCACGAAAAGCAAGAATAGACGCACCCGGAGCATTGCATCATATCATTGTTCGGGGAATAGAGCGTACAAAAATTTTTAGATACAATTATGATCGGAAAAATTTTTTACAACGACTTTCAGAATTAATACCTGAAACACGCACAGACTGCTTCGCATGGACTCTCATCCCTAACCATGTTCATTTGTTACTAAGAACTGGTTCTGTTCCGATTTCAGTATTGATGAACAGGCTGCTTACAGGATATGCAGGATGGTTCAATAAGAGACACAAACGTCATGGTCAGCTTTTTCAAAACAGGTACAAATCAATTTTATGCCAGGAAGATCTATACTTTAAGGAATTGGTACGATACATTCATTTGAATCCTTTGAGATCCGAGATAGTTTCAGACATGAATGAATTGGATACATATCCATGGTGCGGACATAGCGTTATCATGGGTAATAATTCACAGTCATGGCATAATATCGATTATGTGCATGGCTTTTTTTCTAAGAAAAAACGAGCGGCAGTCAAAAAATATCGTTCTTTTGTTAAAAAAGGACTTTCGGAAAGCGGATTGCCTGATCTGTCCGGAGGTGGCCTTGTAAGAAGTGCCGGCGGCTGGACTGAACTGAAAGCAATTCGCAAGACAGATGCGCGTATAAAAGGCGATGAGCGAATTTTAGGTAATAGTGATTTTGTGGTTAGCGTATTAAATGCTGCCAATGAACAACTTGAAGAGAAATATGCACTAAAAGCAGGAGGTTATGACTTCAATTATGCGATACAACGCGTATCCAGTGTACTAAATATGACTCCAAATGAAGTGATGTCTGGAGATAAATCCCCAAGAACTGTTCAAGCAAGAGCATTATTATGTTTTTGGGTGCATCGCAAACTTGGTTTGACCACCATTGAAATTTCTGAAAAAATTGGTGTGTGTCAATCAGCGGTAAGTCGATTATCAAGGAAAGGTGAAAAAATGGCATATGAAACAAACGTTGAATTTATATAAAAGTTTCAAGAACTGACGTTTGAGCTCTGAAAAACAAACACTTAAAACGTATTAATGACTTGCGCGTAATTGAATGCGAAGGAATGCTCGAAAAATAAAATCCCCATTTCAAAATGATTGAATTAAACATTAAGCATATATGGACCAAAATGCTCATTCTGTTTTTTGAACCATGATTACACTGAAGAAGATGAATAAGATGAATTTAAAGTGTCTTTATTTCATCTTATTCATCTTCTTCAGTGTAATCATGGTTCAGAAACGACTCAACAAATATTGAATAATGAGGAACTTATTTTCAGAGCTTTCATAAAAAAGAACCTCATGGTTTGTTGGGATAACAATTCATTGATGTTCCTTATTATATATTTTAGTAAATGGCATAGAAAAGCATAAAATCATAGACATCCCAATTTTCTCCCCTTTTCCGTTCTGAAATGGCAGCAAATCGATTCGTTCGATTTTGCCATTCAGGCTGGCCAGAAAATCTGATTAGCACTGTGAATGTAACATAAATTAACTATTGTATTGACTATTGTCTTTGTTTTTGCTAAATAGTGTTGTTGTAAAAGATTTTATATAGGGAGATTATTGTGAAAAAAATATTCATCAATGTATTATTTTTTATTGTTTTTACTTCGTCAGGAAGTGCAGAAATGATTACTATGGTAACTTGTAATTGGCAACCTTTTCAAGGAGAGGATCTACCCAAACAAGGATTTACAGCTGAAATCGCAAGACAAGCCCTGAATCGAAAAGGGCACACATTCAAATTGATATTTCGTCCCTGGGCGAGAGCTGTAGATCAAGCCAAGAAAGGTAATTATGTTGCACTTTTTAACCCTTGGAAAAATAAAGACAATGAAAATGACTTTTATTTTTCCAATGAAATTCTCGGGAAAGGTGATGGTCACTTTTTAGACTTGCCAGATAGTAAGTTAAGTAATATTGCGCCTAAAGATTTAAGGGGAAAAATTGTCGGGTATATCCGCGCCTATCCTGTTAGTAGTGAGTTGATTCAGCTTTTTGAGTCAGGTACAGTTAAGAATCACGTTGTGAGTGGCGTTACACAGCTGATAAAATTACTCCGTAGTGGGCGGATTAACCTTATTCTTGAAAACTATCACGTTGCAGAACATAATTTCAAAATTTCCTTTCCTGGTCAAGTTTTTGATCTTAAAATTGTTGGTAAGGATCTTGTTGATGGTAGTCTGTATATCGGTTGGTCAAAAATTCTGCCTGGCACCAAAGAACTACGTGATGAATTTGACGCTGCGATCCTTGAAATGCGCATGGATGGATCAATAGATAAAATTAAGAAGGAATTTGGTATTGTTGACTTTAATTTTCCACATGCAAAGTGATTTGGATATAATCAATCAAAATTACCGGTCATTATCGAATTTGAATAGAAGTTACTACAATTCAACAACCGAAAATCAGACATAAGAATATAGACCGTCTATTTTTTGTTACACTCAAATCATTTTTATATCTGGTATTTGATTTTTCATCATTAACATATGTATACGCAAACCTTCATGAAATAAAGAAAAGTGAATATGAATCAAACGTTTTTTCAGTAACGCTTTTTCTAAATATATTGACAAATCCTTTAAATACCATGCCATGTGTGATTTTTTTCTCACTGATTGACAAATAAATTATAGTTACAGCCCATAATAATGTCTCAATAGCATATTGACGATTTTTTCATTGTGATGGATGTTTTTTTATTGATATTTCGAAGGCTCTTAAGTATAAATATTTATTATCAAAAAAGTTTGAGGGCATATGTCTGTCTTCTAAATTTTTAAATTCCGAATTTTTTTGACAAAAAAAACTTCTCTTTTCAAGTATGATCATCTTAAAAGCACTATGTAAAAACTTAAATATAGGAGAGTATCATGAAAAAAGTATTCATCATTACTTTATTATTATCTTTTGTTTTCTCTTCGTCAGGAAGATCAGAAACAATTTCTATGGCAACGTGTAATTGGCAACCTTTTCAAGGAGATGATTTACCCAAGCAAGGATTTACAGCAGAAATCGCAAGGCAAGCCCTGAAGCGAAAAGGTCACTCCTTTAAACTGAGATTTTTACCCTGGGCGAGAGCTGTAGATCAAGTAAAAAAAGGTAATTACCACGCACTTTTTAATCCTTGGAAAAACAAAGACAATGAGAACGATTATTATTTCTCAAAGGAAATTTTAGGTAGCGGTGATGGTCACTTTTTAGACTTACCTGGTAGTAATCTAAGTAGCCTTAGCCCAAAAGACTTAAATGGAAAACTTATCGGATTTGTCCGCGCCTATCCTGTTAGTGAAGAGCTTCTTACACTCATTAAGTCAGGTAGGATAAAAAAGCATGAGGGAAATACCGTTCCTCAGCTCATTAGGTTACTCCGTAAGGGGCGAATTAACCTTATTCTTGAAAACTATCTGGTTGCACAGCATAATTTCAAAGCTTCCTTTCCTGGTCAAGTTTTTGATCTTAAAATAGTTGGTAAGGATCTTGTTGATGGAAGATTGTATATCGGTTGGTCAAAAAAAGTAAATGGCACCAAAGAATTACGTGATGAATTTGACACAGCAATTCGAGAAATGCGTAAAGATGGGACAATAAATAAAATTCGGAAGGAATTTGGAATCGATGATGAAAAGTAAAATAATTACATAATGGATATCTTTTGGCACATCCTTGGTCTTTGCAGTAAAAAATTTTAGGCCGGAGGAAAAGGGACGTCTAGGAGGAAAAGGGACGTCTATGATTTTATGCCTTACTTTAAGTAAAAAGTTTGATATTTGATTGAATATGCCACGAAAAGCAAGAATAGGCGAACCCGGAGCATTGCATCATATCATTGTTCGGGGAATAGAGCGTAGAAAGATTTTTAGATCCAATTATGATCAGAAAATTTTTTTCCCACGACTTTCAGAATTTATACCTGAAACACGCACAGATTGCTTCGCATGGACTCTCATCCATAACCATTTGTTACTAAGAACTGGTTCTGTTCCGATTTCGGTATTGATGAACAGGCTGCTTACAGGATTGCAGGATGGTTCAATAAGAGACACAAACGTCATGGTCAGCTTTTTCAAAACAGGTACAAATCAATTTTATGCCAGGAAGATCTATAAAAAAGAACCTCATGGTTTGTTGGGATAACAATTCATTGATGTTCCTTATTATATATTTAAGTAAATGGCATAAAATCATAGACGTCCCTATTTCTTCTATTGCACACCTGCTTATTTGGGTTGCTGAATATGAGACAGGCTTGACGTGGCGTAAGATCCACATAGAAATGGACAGATTGCATATAGGAGAATTTTCTCATAAAGAAGCGCGTATTCTACAATATATGGAATTA
>Ga0272440_1002584_pt1 | contig 13982 bp, 8 predicted proteins | sample SSMMMBAug17_FD_192440 | JGI IMG/M metagenome (GOLD analysis project Ga0272440, IMG submission 192440) | Marine sediment archaeal communities from Little Sippewissett salt marsh, Falmouth, MA, United States - SSM-MMB-Aug17 | ecosystem: Environmental > Aquatic > Marine > Wetlands > Sediment ...
AATCTCACTATTAAAAATATACAAGATGAAATTGTTAAATCAGACTTTGAAAGTTATCAGGAAATATTTTCCGGAGTTAATTCTTTTAATGATTTATTTCGAAATATTGTGAATGCTGATTTGTCCAAAACAAATATTGGGCAGAAGCCTAAATTGAAGCGTAAAACGGTTAAAAAATTTTCAAATATTTTTAATTTGAAGAAAAAACATTGATAGCGCAAACAATTAAATATGATCATCCAACTTTGGTTTTTCCTGGCACGAAACATGCCCATTTGCTTAAATGGAACTTTTTGGAATTAAATGTGCCTCAAATTCAGAAGGCAGAATTTATGCCAGGAAAAACGAAAGATGGACGATCATAGTAACAATTTGTCTATTCTTAGTAGGATATATGTCTATTCAACAATATGCTGATAGCTTTCAAAAACCGGTTACAGGTATTAATCCAACAATAAACAAACATTCTTCACTTGTTGGACTAGGACCATATGCTTATGGGTATCATTTAGGACAGGATTTTATTGCAAAAGAGGGAACAGAAGTAAGAGCCTGTGCTGCTGGACACATAATTAGATATAAGAGTAACCCAAAAGGATATGGGGAGCTATATATCTGTATAAAACACTATTTTTCTTCACCTGTTGATATTGGTGTTAAATATTTAGATCATAAAACCAACAAGATTGTATCGAAAGAATATCAAACTTCAGAAGTGATTTCTTTATACGGTCATATCAGGAATAAAAAACACAGAAATGATAAAACGAAATTATCACATGCAATATTTCAGTGGGTAGATAAAGGAGAGTTAATTGGATTTATCAATGATAAAGAACATATGGGCTTAGGAAGTACGGAGCATTTACATTTTCATATGATAATTGCTGATGCTGGATATGGGGCATATTACAGGGGCATAGAGACTGTAAAAGGATCTGATCGGAAGTATTATTTTATACCAACTGAATTTATTCAAAATTTTCGGTATGCTGCGGCAAATTATGAAAGTCAGGGTTCATACCCTGAATTGAACGCAGGGGGGGAACCTGAAGAATGGTGGATTAAATTTAAAAATACAGGGTCTGAAATATGGGAAAACCATAATGATAATAATCGGATCATCAAATTAGGGCTAGGAACTTATAGTCATCCTGATGCGATTGAAGGAAGAGAGTTTGCATATGAATGGCCTGAAGTAGAATCTTGCCCAAGACTGGCAATTTTAGAAGAAAATGAAGTTAAACCAGGAGGAATAGGAACATTTCGATTTAAAATAAAGGCACCTGCATCAATTACGCCTGGAGAGTATAAAATTCAAGTAACCCCTAAGACTCCTGCAGGTTGGCTTAGACAAAAAGATGGTTATGAACTTAATTGTTACGCAATGATTAGCGTTAAAGCTAACAAAAAAGACATGCCAACCTCAGATACTTTGTTTAACGATCTCTACTATGACCAAACAGTAGCGCAATGCATTGCACCTTCATTAAATCAAACATCCATCATCGATAGCTTGACAAAAAAAATCGAATTATATCAGGTCGATTCAATTTATCAATGGCTTGACCAAAATTCTGAAAATGATCAAAAATCATTTCATATTCGAATTTCATTAATTGATGAATATGGAATGTCTCCTGGATCGCATTTAAAAGAAATGAATCAACTTCCATATACACTTAAGTTATACCAAAATGGAATTCTTATTGATACACGTAGTGACAAAATAAGAAATGGAGTAATATCTGAGGAAGATATAGGTAATACTGACAAAATACAGCTTGAAATTGCGCAAGAACAAATTACTATTGACAAAAACGAATTAATGCTTGTTCAAGGCAAAAACTTAGTAGAAAAGTCATATACATACTATATCAATGATATTAGATTTATACCATGTCCGGCAGTAATATTATACCCATCACTCGGATCTCCTGTTATGACGCATTATGATTCAGATTTTACTATTGTGATTGCAGCAAAATTTAAACCGTCGCTTCAAAACATAAATAGGCAACTAAATATTTTTCAATGGACTTTAAATACGATAAATAAAGCCATTTATGATACGGCCCCTCTTTATAATTATGACAAAAATATTTCTGACTTCATTGATATTGAAAGAATTGAAATTGAAGATGGACTATTTGATATATCAAAGTTTCAAGATAGTGGGATAACAAGTGCCATTATCTATAAAGAAACTTTATCTGTTTTAGTATCAAATGATTATAAATTTTTCTACAAAATAACAATGAAGAAACCTGATAATGGAAATTTTTTTGTATCTGACACTCAAAGTATTTATCAAGCTGTATGGATGAATCTTCCGAATCAATTTATTGAAAGTGTTATACAATTAAACCCAATAGAAGCTGTCCCAACTTTTTCTAAACATAATGACATTTTTACAAATTCATTGGATCAAGAACTATACCCACCTGAACATCTTGCAAAAATGAAAAAACAGAATATTTCCATGTATAATTGTGAAGATAGTTTGGATAAACTTCTTGTTGATGAAAAGGTTGTAACTCAATTGAATGGGCAGGGTTTAGCGAATCAAGGCGCATTTATTCCATCAATAACTGGTTATCGCAATAATCATACAATAAATTTCAATGACACAAGTATTCATTTGCAGATCTTCCACCCAATAATTGTAACGAAAAAGAAAGACACTGTAAATATTGGGCATATGTCTGATTTACATATTGTCAATCGTCATATGATATTAAATAAATCTCCCATTTGTATAATTGAAAACGATGAAGATTCTTCTGAAGAAATTGGATCGATGGTTAGTGTTGCCTTTGAAAGTGTTAAAGATCTTATGTGGCAAATGGGTTCTCGTCAGGAAATTGATGCCTTGATTATTACAGGAGATCTTATTGACTATGTACGGGATTATTATCCTTCTGATCATGAATTGAGCTCGGCTTATGGCGGAAAGAGTGTCGAATTTGTACGAAATCAATGCGATATCTCCGGAAATATTGAAAGAGAAGGCTCAAATTATCAGATGTTTGGCAGTTACCTAGTCATTACCTCTTTGATTATGAACTTTTATTTATTATTTAAAAAACCGGTATTTGTTGTTGCAGGAAATCATGAAGTCTATAAAGAACCTTTTGGCATTTCTCCGCGCATATTGTCTCGTTTTAAGCCAAATGAAGGTATTCCTGCAGATCATAATTTAACAACACTTGAAGCAATTATGGCTTTTGGAGACTCATATGGTAAGTTAAAAAACAGTGATAATTTTGATAGTAATTTGTTTTCCTGGTTTTACATGATTATTTGCCCTTTTTCTGATTATCATATTGTACACAACAGACATAGCTTTATTGGTTTGGGATGGGGCGATCAAGAAAATATGATTCAAGATGGGATAAAAAAATTTGCTGGTATTTCTCATGATGAATCGATTTCTTTACAAGTAGAGGATAATGAGGAGCTAAAATCTCAGTTGATATGGTTAGGTGTAGATAAAGTTGCTGACTATGTTTCTACCGGAATTTTAGCTGGTCTTTTTACTGGTCCTATTGGAGGCATTGCGGCTGCCATTAGCAAAATAGGACTGGATGCCCATTCAGTATTGAAAGTAGATACAGAGCAAGGTTTTGGCGGGCATCTACCACGTGCGAACAAGTCAATTTCTGATCAACAAAGACAAATATTAGAGAATTCTCTTCAATTTAAAGACTTCAAGAGAATTATTTTTTCCCATTTCACCTATGCCAGCTATGATGCAATCATTCCTGTAGATGAGAATAAAGAAGGTGATATTGAATATGATATTTTTCATGAATATTCAAAATTTGATATGGGAACATTTGAAAAAAACAGGGCGTTTTTTTATACAAAAATTATTGCAGAAAAACAATGTCATTTCCTGCTATCTGGCCATTCTCATAGACGGGGTATTTATACTTATAACAAAACGAATACATGGGGAGATAATTCCATAAAAGTTTCAATGCAAAACTTACCACGTCCTGGTAATAATTTTTTATGTTCACAACAAGATTACCCTCTTATGATTGTTTCTGATTCATGTGGTTCTATTCCTCGTTTTAATTATGAAAATGAACTATATGATTGGGGATCAAGTATTCCCTCAGCCAGTATCGTTAAATGGGAAGAAAATCGTTACACAATATCAAGCATTGAAAGCCGAATACCTAATGCAAAGCCAAGATTTGCTGTTGCTCTAGATTATATTGATGAGGTTAAGAAAAAAATAAAGATTATTCACAAATTTGAGGCTGAAATTAATAAAAATAGATCTTCCATTGATTTTTTCGTTATATTCCATAAGAATTATATTAGTTTTGTTGACTCGATTGCTTTTTATAAAAAGAGAACGGACAAATGGTTAAAAATAATATTTTCAAAACGTATCATTTCAAATGAGATTGCTATGTTTTCTATTGATGAAAAAAAACATATCGTAATGACTTATGGCGGAAATAAAATTGAGTTATCTAGTTATGAAGTCTTTATGTTAGATTATTTAGAGGATGATTCCGTTGATCAAGATCTTTATCTTTCTCTTCAATTCAAAAAAAATAGATCATACGATGAAAGACTGTATGATCATTATAATTTTAATTCAGACTGGACGTTTCCTGTGACAATGACAAGGAAAAACAGTAATGGGAAGAATAAAATTATTATTGAACGTCTATCCACGGACAATTTTTTAAATACATATACGATATGAAATGCAATAAGGATATGAGATGATTAAAATAAGAGATCAATATATTGGCATATCGAGGAAAGTAAAACCGTTTGTATGTGTATTTTTTTTTATTTATATTTGTGTCACAAAAGGAGGATGCCAAATGAATTCAAATGAATTCTTGCATGAACTAACAAATGTAGATCAGTTTAATAAAAAATTTCAAGAAGGTGTGACAGCAACTGGTGTTCAGGTAAAAAAACTTGACATTTCAAACATTCATTTTCAAAATGCGAATCTAAAAGATTTTAAATTTATTGAGGCACAATGCAAACAATGTAAATTTACAAATTCGACGATTTATGATACTTTATTTCAAAGTGTTGAAATGAGTGAAAGCCTTTATATGCAGACACGTTTTATTAAGTGCGTTTTTATCAAGTCTGTTTTTTCAAAATCTGTATTTAGTGATCTCGTAAAATTTGAGGAATGTGTATTTATTGACTGTAATTTTTTTTATACAACGTGGGATACTGTTTTTATTACCAATAGTAAAATAGTGGAATCGCGTTTTAATAAAAGCAACTTTAGTGAAGTGAATTTTGAAGATACAGAAATGAGCAGATCAATTTTAAGCGGTTCTCAAATTGAAAAGCTTTTAATGAAAAACTCAATATTAGATTCTGTTTCATTTAAATCATGTTTCATTGATACCTTAAGTTTTCAAAATATTGAATCAAAGCAAATTGCACTGTCAGGAAGCACAGCACAGAATTTAATTATTAAAAGCTCAAAAATTAAAAAAATATTTGCTCCAGATCTAGAGGCTGATTCTATGACAATAGAAGCAAAATATATTGATAGATTGAATTTGGGGCGTAGTAAAATTAGAAATTTTTCAGTATCTGTAGATAAACTTGACTCTACAAACTTGATATTATCGCAATTAGAGAATGGTAAATTCATTAATACGAATTTTGTTGCAACGGATTTGAGAGCTTCTAGTTTAAGTGATATTAGATTTATAAATTCGAAGTTTATTAAATTCTTAAATATTAGCAATACAGACCTGAAAAAAACGCAATTTGAAGGCACCAGTATATTAAAAAATGCCACGCTTCAGTGTGATACTCAGACAGAGCTTCCTGATACATCACCTTTTCAGTGCAAGTAGTTTTTTAACTTGAATAAAGAAATTGCTCAATGATAGTTTAAGAGTGATTAATTATATCAATTTATTAATACATAAAATGATTGAATTATGTTGGTTTTAAGACAAGAACAACTCAATGCATTTAGAAAATATAAGGAAAAGGCCTTTATTCAAAATGCAAGTGCATTTTTAGCCAAAAAGTTCCCGGATAAAAGCCCCATTCATACTATAGATTTAGAGTCAATCATTAAAAAAGGTATACTAAAGGCTGAATCATATGAGATCAAAACTGAAACGGGTATTTTATCGTTTTTAATATTTATGTTTTTATGGTCTTATGATTTTGATATCAATCCACACTATCAATGGTGTATACCGACGTTAACAGATAAGAAGTTATCTGAAAAGGAAAAAATTGAGTATTTAAATGCCCATATTTAATAATGAACTGGATAGCACAATTATTTGTTGCTAAGATAAATAAACTTCCTCAAATAAAATTGGTAAAAAAAATAACAATGGTAACGATAAGAAATCAACAACTAAAAGATTTACAAGACAAGAAACAAGAACAGTTTGTCAATAAGGCACAATTATTTATTAAAACGAACTATCCTTTAAAAGTAGAATTTAGCAGTGATCAGGATATAGAGCAATGTATCAGATCGGGTATGAAAAGAGCAAATAGATATAATCTTCTTTCTGAAAAAGCCATGATCGCTTTTATTGAATTAATGTATATACTGACAAAAGATTTTGATACAAACGCAAAGACTGTTTGGACAAAAAAAATTCTTTCTGAGGACAACTTATCAGAATCGCAAAAAATTAATATAATTATTAATCAATTAAATACAAGTTGAGGACATATGCCAGATTTTTACCTCCCCTGTGAGTATGGAAAAAAGCTGAAATGTACACAAGGAAATGATAATGCTTTTTCACATAAAGGCAAGGCAGAGTATGCCTATGACTTTAAATCAACTGAAACGGCCAATTTTAATATTTGCGCAACTGCCAGTGGTGTTGTAAAAAAGGTTGTTGACAGTAACTCCAAGACAGGCTTGGTTGAAAGCAATCCAGCAAATTATATTCTTATTTATCATGAACCAGATTGTTATTCATTATATCTTCATATTGCTAAAAATACAGCTAAAGTTAAAAAGGGAGATATTATCAAACAGGGGCAGCCCATTGCCAATGCTGGAAATGTTGGGTATGCAGATGGTATCCATCTGCATTTTCAAATTCAGAAAGAGGAAAGCTCCTGGGGACAATCCATTTCATTTCAATTTGAAGAATCATCAAGCGTTGAAGAAAATCATTTTTATACATCACAAAACAAATGGATAAAAAGTGCAGCTGACTATCATTCTCAGGCATCTTACCCTACATTAACGGCTGGTGGTGATGCTGTTGAATGGTGGATAAAATTCACAAATACAGGAGAAGAAACCTGGGAAAATCACAATCAGAAAAACAAGATAACAAAGCTTGCTCTTGGTACTTTCAGTGATCCGGATATACAGGAAGGAAGAGACTTTCAATGTGGCTGGGAAAGTCCAACCCGGCTGGCTGTTGTCTCACCAGATTGTGTCAGATCAGGAGAGTTGGGAACGTTTACATTTAAAATTAAAGCACCATCATCTATGTCTTCCGGTAAATATAGATTGCAAGTCACTCCAAAATCTCCGGAAGGTTGGCTTAAACAAAAAGACGGACAGGAATTAAATTGTTTTGTTGATATTCAGGTAGAAGAAAAAGCAACCATTGATGATTTATTTGAAACATCAAATGATAACCTGTTCACAGGCTGTATGATGCCAACTTCTGAAAATGATTTATTTAGTCAAAGTACAGGTTTGAGCACTTTACTTTCTGCGAACGCTGATATCAAAAATGTCAAATGGGAAAAGGATTCATGTTTGCCTGATGAAAATGTTAAAATTGATGTTAAACTTCATGATGTTCCTGATGGCACCCCCATTGACATATCAATTATGGAAAAAGATACTAAGAGTTGCGTAATGCCATCACTATCCGGTATAGCTTACAATAATACTTTTGAACATCTTATGACTATTAATTGGATAGATTCTTATCAGCCTGAAACAAATCAAGATTTATTTGTTATTTCAGCCGTAATAAAAGATGGAGACAACCAACCCGCTGTATCTAACAGCCTTCATGTAGACACACTGAATTATATTTTTTTATAATGCTTTTATTTTTTTTTCAGGTATTAATAAGGAAGGATAACATTCAGATGAAAACACTAAAAAAACTATTGATTGTTTTTACAGTTTTTTTTTATTTCACCAATCATACATTTAGTGAAAAAGATCATTCTATATGCAATGAATTAAATGAAAAAAAACAATTATTCTCTACTGCCAGTAAAGATACTGACTGTTTTACAATTCAGGTGAAATCATTCTATGATAAAGAAAAAGCAAACAATTTTTTACAAAAACTGTCTAATAAAAATATTCCTGTTGATTTGAAATATGATGCAAATGATGAAGCACCTGAATACAGAATTCGAGTCGGCAAATTTCTGAACCGATCAGATGCAGTCGCTTTTGCAAATTACTGGAAATGGAAAAATACCAGAATTGTTGATGAAAAAAATAATAATATTGATACATTAATTCAAAGGGCTGTGTTTGATAATTTTTCTTTGCAAACAGAAGTATTATACGCATATGCCAGTCATCAAAAACCATTATTTATTATCTATCAGAAAAAATTTGGCCTTGAGATGGCTGTTCATCCTTCTGATCTTTATATATATAGAGATAGCTATGAAAAGAGACTCTTAATAGAGAATATTACAGGATTTATTGAAAAAGATCAGAGCATTCAGTTTGGAAAATCAGTTTTACTGTATCGGAACTTTGAGGGGCAGCCAAAAAGCCAATTCAAAGATAAATATAATCAATATGCAATAAAACTAAAACGAACTTATGAGGATCTTCAGAATAAATGTTTGGAATTCAATGATGGATACGATATACGTTTAACTCTATTGGGGGAGTTATATTTAACTACACAACAGGAAGTGATATTTGAGAAGCTTGGCTTCGATTATACTGAGTCGAATCGTTTGGTTGCATGGAAGGGAGCGACAACTATAGACCAGCTTTTGGGAAATAAACAAATGGTAAGGATTGATTCGGAACAAAGCCAATCATATAGGGGAAAACAAATTACGGCTTTTTCCAGGAAAGAATCTTTGAATCAAATAGAAATATGTGTTCTGTTTTATCAATAATTATTTAATGGCTACAATAAAAGGATTTGAATATGCTAGCTTCAGAAATACTTACTTATGAAGATAATACGCATAAGCAGATTGCCAGTCATCTTGAAACATATAAGTTTAGAGGAATAGATATATACAAAATCAAATCAACATACAGTTCGGGATATTATTATCAAGAGGAAGTAACAAAGAAATCAATCGTTTTACACTTCACAGCAGGTTATTTAGCCGGTGATATTAATGTACTTACAAAAAAGAATTACCAGGTTAGTGTCCCGTTTGTTATTGCAAGAAATGGAAAGATCTATCAACTGCACAACCCAAAATATTGGTCATATCATCTTGGTTTAAATGCCAGAGGAGGAAATAAAACCTGCTCTAAACAAACAATTGGTATTGAGATTTCCAACATTGGTCCTTTAACGATTAAAGACAAAAAACTATATACTTATACTGGAGGAAAATATTGTAATTCTTCAGAAAAGGATTATTATAAAAAAGCTTCTTATAGAAATAAATCATATTATGCAACATTTACCAAAGCGCAATATCAATCTCTCAAAAAATTATTGCCCGCTATCTGCGCGGAATTTGATATTCCGTATAAATTTTTACCAGAAAATGAAAGAAATCAGGTTTTTAAAACTGATATAGACGCTCAGGACTATACGGGTATCTGCTCACATGCCAATTTCAGAAAAGACAAATATGATATTGGCCCAGCATTTGATTGGGATCATTTAAAACAATTGCATCTTCCAGCTTTTGAAATGTCAGAACAGAATCTCAAGAAATCGTATCAGCAGATAAATGTGAATAGTCTCAATCAGTTTCCAATGACTTCCTACGGTTGGTGGCATAACGGTATTCACCTTTTTGCGAAAAAGACTTCCCCTTTATTCGCCATAGCAGATGGTCAGATTGTATACAGCCGAATCAGTTCAGACATTCATGAAGAAAATGGAAGCGCAAATTTTGTTCTTATCAAACATCAGATAGAAATAAAAAAAATGGAAATTACGTTTTATGCTTTGTATATGCACTTAAAAAAATTAGATATCCAGGTGAGATTACAAAATAAAAAAAGCATGAAGTCGATCCCTCCCTGGATATTAAATAAATTTTATAAAATGCAAGGGCGTATTATTGATGTTTATTCTGATGGTTGTGTTTCCATGTATGCTGATAACAATGACAAACCTTCAAAAAACGAGATTACAAAGCTGATCAAAGGTAATGAATTTGATATTCTCGAATCTGCAAAAAAATTTGGAGGCTATGAAATAACTAAAATCAAAATTAATGACCAAGATGGATGGATATATAGTCGTGATAAAACAGGAAAATTATACAGCCAGACTTATCTAAAATTACATTCATGGGCATTAGACTCTAATCAAAGGCCTCGAGAAGACATATTTCAGAAATCATTGTCATACGAAAAACCCATCAATACATATAGTGGACAAACCATAGGTTATGTCGACAGTGGACTATCTCACGTAGAAATTCTGAATCAGGGAAAAGTGATTAAGAAGAAAGAAACTTATTGTCACTTGGAAATTTTTTCAAGACAGACAGATAATAACAATCAAAATATATATGATGCTTTAAATATTGGTTATAAGAATTATCTTTTGTTGGAAGACAAAGATAATCATATTCTTCAACCCGCACTTGAAAGAAAAAGTGTGATAAAAGAATGTCAAAAAAAAATTCCGACATTCCAAAAATACACAAATATGAATCTAAACGGTCATGATCCTGCTATTATAAATGTGAATAAAGATAAATTTTTGAGATTTGTGAAGGATCATCGTATTCAGTTCAGAGATAGCGTTGCTTTTCATATATCTGGCTGGCAAGCACTTCAAAGTCGTATTAAATCATCTCAATATCCCTTAATTAGTGAACTGGAGTGCTTTCATTTATTCAAATCAACAGAAAAAAAATCAATATTAGATGCTAATGAGAAACTTTTTTTCTATCATCCGATCCGGTTTATAGAGAAGCTGCATTCATTATTAAAACCAAATATAAAAAGTGACGAAAAAGCGCCTGCTATTGTAAAAAAAGATAGTGATTGCATTATAAGACTGAAAGAAAGAGGAATTGTCAATAAAAGTAAAGATTTCAGACATGAAGATCCTGTGAAACGCTGTGAATTTATTAAAATGCTTCTTTTATCTTTAGAGTATAATGTCCCAGATAAAAACTTGATCGCCAATGACTTCACAGATGTTAAACAAAATGATTGGTTTGCACCATATGTTTATGTTGCAAATCTATGTAAGATTGCACAGGGATATCGAGATGCAAATGGAAATAAAACGGGGGAATTTGGTTCTTCTGATAATACGACAATTAGTCAGGCATTAAAAATGGCAGAAGTTGCCCAATTTGGTTATGAAGAAAATAAAAGAAATGTCTATGATATTAATGGTAAAAAGACCGGAAATGAAATCGTTACAAGAGAACAGGCGGCATCCTTGATTTGTCGCTTACTGGATGATAATTCATCAGAACATATTTCAAATCGTCGTGACACTCTGGTTAGAAGAATTGAAGGGCCAAAAACATCGGATATCAACAAATCAATCACTTATTCCGTTGTTCAATATGCACAAGAATCTGTCTCAGTAGAACAAAAAAGGAAAATTTGTTGGCTTATAAAGGATGAAAATAATAATTCTGAAATTTATTCTGTTAAAGAAGCTGGTGAAAAGCTTGAATATGTACCTTCAAGTATTCAAAACAATACAACAATCAGAGTTATTGCCTATAGGGATAAACCTTCTTTAGAAACGAGTGTAACAACATTTTTGGGGAATCTTCGTTTTTTTATCAAAAAAAATGATGGAAAAAAATATATATCCTATTATGATGTTGCAAAAAAAGAGTTTTATGGAACGAATATTCATGCCGAAAAAAATGGACAGGAAGAATTATTTGCAAGAATCACAAGGTATGGCAGTAAAAAATATGGATATAGATATGGTCTTACTACAATATACAACGGGAAAGAACGTCCAAGACCATCTGTTTCAGATTATTCAGAATCAAGGCATAAGATTGCCGCTGCTGTCAGCAATAATGAAGGATCTTATGTTGATACACAGTCCTATGACTCAGGAATTTTAAGTCATGGCACAACTCAATGGACAATGGCCAGCAAGAATCTGCATTCACTGTTAAATGATTATAAGTCAAAGAATCCAAAACTCTTTAATCAATATTTTGTTTCCAATGGTGTTGATATAAATGGAAAAACTTTTTATATTAAGAATGAAGCATTAGGGGATTCACATGTTACATTTCAGCTTGCATATTATCTTTGGAAATCAGGTTATGTTAAAGAATTTCAAGAAATTCAATTTAACAAACTTGCATCAAGAATAGATAGCTTTTACCCTGAACATGTTAATTATAAGAATATGTCCAAGTATTATACTTCAGAAAATTCAATTGCTCACCTTCTTGATTTAAATGTCAATCGTCCTGCATATGTTCCAATTATTGCCAAACAAGCCGTTAATACTTTCAACACCAGATTTCCTGATAAAAAAGATCCAAATGCATGGACTGATGAAGATGAGGGGCAATTAATTAAAATATTTCTGAATATAAGGAAGGATTATGGAGGAGATAATAAAATGACAAAATCACAAGAGCGTGCTACAAACATTAATAATATATCAGAACTTTCGAAAATAAGGAATTCCTATCAATGAAAACAAATACTATATTTTTCTTTCTTATAATATTTATTCAAAGCTATTTGGTGATAAATAGTAACGCACAGAATATGCCAATTATCAGCCATAAAGAATTTTCAATTCAACTCAAACAAAAATATCCAAAAAGCTTTAGTGGTGTAAATTTTCCTGATACATTTTATTTTAAGAATATAAAAACAGGTACAGAGGATTATTTTACAATAAATACTTCTTTTTCAATTGAAATGATGGTATTTAGAAATCAACAGAATTTTTTGGATCTGAATCATGATGGAGAAAAAGAAATATTATATACTCATCAATTTGAAGAATACAAAGGCGCTATATCAATTTTTCAAATAAAACAGGGGAAATATGTTATGCTTGACTTTTTTCCTTTGCCCCCTGCTGATAGATACTTAATCTTTCATGAAATGAAGTTAATTCAGTTGAAAAAGAATTACTCAATTTTAAAACTATTGGTTTCGAATGACTATCCGACAATAAACCCTAAAACAGGATTAAGAGGATTGACATCAGAGCGAACTCTTTTTTTGTTTGATTTTATAGATAATAATCTTGTTCCAATTTGTGTATATTCGATTAAGTGAGCATTTAATCTTATTTTTGTTGAATAAAAGATATAATAACAAGAATATTGATGCCTAAAAATACATCAGAAAATTAGAAACTAAATAATAGAATAGAGTTAGTGCAAAAAATGATTTTTTACTTTATTCTTTACAAACGAGTAACATCTGACAGATGAAATCCTGAAAAAGAAGCTATTGCAGAAATTCTTCCAAGATCATTTACGGGGAAGTCCTTTTTCAAGATGTGAATAGGGATATATTGGAAACCAAATAAAACAGCTAATAGACGAAAAATTATTATTAAGTAAAACAATTGAAAATTAATTAAAAAGCTTAACGAATATGAAAAAAAGTGAACCCAAATTACTAACTATTCGATCCGTTCAACATGATGCCCTTGTTAAAATGAAAGTGAATCAATTCAAAATCAGAGTTATCAAATATTTAAGAACTAATTTTGAAGTACAAACAAAAGCTTATAATGATTCACAATTATTTGAACTCATAGATGAAGGTGTAAAAAAAGCTGAGCGATATGGGTTCATTCATGAAGAATATATTGTTA
>Ga0272440_1002585_pt1 | contig 13982 bp, 9 predicted proteins | sample SSMMMBAug17_FD_192440 | JGI IMG/M metagenome (GOLD analysis project Ga0272440, IMG submission 192440) | Marine sediment archaeal communities from Little Sippewissett salt marsh, Falmouth, MA, United States - SSM-MMB-Aug17 | ecosystem: Environmental > Aquatic > Marine > Wetlands > Sediment ...
CAATGGCATCCATATCTATTTTGACCTGTACAAATTGTGTGCTGAGATATCTGAATATCAATAAAGTTGCTGCGCCACAAAATACAATAAAAATGAGTGCTAAAAAAACAGCCAGGAAAACAGCTTTTCCTAATTTTTTATGAAAGAATAATTTTTTTTCTATGATCGCTTTTTCTATGGATAATGTGCGGTAACCAGTTCCTACAATCCATTTCCAGGGTTCAAAATACCTGATATACGATTCTTTAATGGCATTTTTAGAAATTTTATCGTGAGGCCATTTATACCGAACAATCATACCTTCAGGTTTTTTTTGAACCAAAGGTAAAATTGTTTTAAAAAAAGGTTTGTCACTTTTTTCAAGAACAATGGATTGACCATTGGGTAAATATTCTTTAACTGAAAGACCTTCAAGTTGTCGATGTTCACCATGCATAATCATTTTAAATGATGTATTCATTATCCAAAAGTATCCATTTTTTCCATAATTTAACATTCTAATGAGCTGCAATGCCTGTTTTTTAGCCTTTGATTCATCATATTGTGCGTATAGACCTGTTCCAATAATCCATCCCCAAGGTTTAAAGTAGCGAACATAAGCAATTTTTTTTCTTAGTTGTGTCCAATCTTTAGGATCAGGCCATCTGTATTGAACCACAGTTCCTTGAGGACAATTATCTTGAGCGACCTGAATCATATATTGAAAGACCGGGGTTTTTGAGCCTTTTGCAGTTAAAAGACGTCCATTTTTTTCATAATGATTTAATTTTTTTCCTTCCAGTTCTCGAAACGCGGGATTCAGAAGCATTTTGCACTGGCTGTTCATCACCCATACGTATCCTCTTTCACCGAAACGAATATGATTTATTAAATTCAAAACTTCTTTTTGAATTTGGGATTCTTTAAACAGATCAACATTTCCGGTTTTAAACAGTTTGTTGATGGCTTCATACCGACTCAAAATCAAATTATAGGGAATATCCAATAACAGTTTTAATTGTTTTTCATGATCTTCAATAAACTGTTTTTCATCATTCCATTGTCTCTGAATGCGATTTAATAATTTTATGGCAATGTCCACCTGGTTTTTTAATAATTCTTTTTTGTTAACATGTTGTTCATTTTCATAGGCTTTAAGTTCAGATTCAATCAATGTTTTTTCAATATATGATGAGACAATGACAATTGTAGCTGCTGCACCAAATATGAAAAGGCCAAAAAGCACAATCAATTTATCCCTGATCTTCATTTCTCTAATCTTCATCTTAAATGTCTCCCGGAATTTTAACTATATATCAATTACAACACGATTACGACCACTTTCTTTGGCTTCATATAGCATTTCATCAGCCGCTTTAATCATGCTTTCAAGAGATTTTTTAATAGATGTACAAACACCAACAGATATAGTCATTTTGATAGTTTTTCCATCAGCTTGAATTGTAGATTTTTCAATCACTTTACGTATCTTTCCAAAAACAAGCAATGCTCTTTGACGATCAACATTAGTGAGAATGACACAAAACTCTTCTCCACCACAACGCGAAACAACATCTGTTTTTCGGACATGCGTTGTCAGAAGACCAGCAACATGCTTTAAAGCCAGATCTCCTACATCATGACCATAAGTATCATTGATTTTTTTAAAAAAATCAATATCAACCATTCCAACAGCAATTGCCAGGTTATCTCGCATGGCATTGGAATGAAGATTATTACCAATTTCATACAAATATCGACGATTGTATAAACCTGTCAGGTAATCCCGAATGGATGCTTCACGTATTTCATGAATCAATTCTATTATTTCAACATTTTGAGTCACTCTGCAATAAAATTCTTCATTAAGAAAAGGTTTGGATAGAAAATCATTGGCCCCTTTTTTTAAAAATTGAGCTGACAGCGTTTCACTGGTATTTGCAGAGAGTCCAATAATGGCCATCATATCTTTAGTAAAATCTTTTCTAAGTTCAGATACAAGTTCAAATCCATTCATGTTGGGCATTTCATAATCAGTTAAGATAAGTTTTATATCTGAATGCTGTTTAATTTTTTCTAAAGCATCTATACCATCATTGGCTGTAATAACATTGAATTTATGAAGTTCTAATAGGCGTGTGATTAAATGTCTGAATGTGGCTGTATCATCTACAACCAATGCTTTTATTTTACGATTATTTTTCAGTCGTTTAATCAAATGAATGACATAATCTATTGCATGCATTCCTTCTTTAACAATATAATCAACAACATTTTTCGATAAAATACGTTTTCTTAGTTCATCGTCTAATGTGCCTGTTAAAACAATTGATGGGATTTCTCTTGACAGCACCAGATCGACAATTTCCCCATCCGGAGCGTCTGGTAAGTTCAAGTCTAAAATGGCAATAAAAAAAAGATCATTTTCATTTAAAATCGCCTGTGCGTCTTCATAACTGTGAGCCACTTTTGTTATAAAATCCAGTTCAGATGTTATTCTTGAACTGATTAATTTAGCCACAGCCTTATTATCTTCCACCACTAAAATGCGATGTTCGCTCATACTAAGTTCCTTTATTTATCCCTGATATTTGTTTATCAAAATATTGAGATTCAATGTTTTCGCAATGCTATGCATCGTAATATGTATGATTATGGAATTAATAATAATTTAGAGAAATAGTCAATCCTCATTTTGAATCACTACTGAAAAGCTTCTAAAGGTTGATTTAACTATAACTACGCAAGTTTCATGCCATTTCATACCGCTGAATAAAGCGATTGGATTTGAGACTAAAACAATATTAAGGAATACTCGAAAAATAAGTTCCCCATTATTGATATTGTTCGTTTCGGTTTTTTTGTTTGTAGAGACGTAGCATGCTACGTCTCTACACGACCTTATTTTTTTGTACGTTCAAGATAAAATGAGGATGTTATTATTAGAGAATTCCTAACTTGTTCCCTTAACTCCTGATAAATAAAACGATATCTCGCTCGACCAATGCCATTCTATGTAATGGCCATAGTTGTTATACCATATTTACTGAAAATCTTTTTTGCTTCAATGTCTTTATAGCAAAAACAAACCAATTTTTCTCGTGGAATGTCTAAAAGACGAATGTCTCCGCAATATCGATACTCTTTTTCCAATCTCCAATCTGAATATTTTCCCCTGGATTGACATAACCAATGAGCAACATTTTTCGGTTTATCTTTTGGATGAGCATAATAACGTACCTTTTGAATACCAATGGATGCTGCATATGTTTTTTCAATGCCTATTCCATAAGGTTCAAATGACATTTGACGATATCGAGACCGCCATCGCATTAAAGTAATGGCATTCTTTGGCGGTAATGCTGTAAATGAAACTGTCGGCGTTTTATCAGGCATATGACGGCTTGATGCTATAATTCGATCGCAACTTAATATATTCTCAAGGCTTGCCATTGCATTTCGAGGATATTGATTGCTTTTCAATATGGCAGCATAGTAATCATATAAGGTTTCAGTTGGCCATGGCCCATTACATGAGCGGGTCCAATGAATTAAGTAGTCTGATTCCACATGCTGAATTTTTTGAGATAGATCATTCTTTTTGACTTGGTAGGCAAGCGAATGACGATCCTTTTGATAATTGATTTGAAATTCCTGTACAATAGAATTGTCTTGTTTTTGGGATATCAATGTACTCATATGCCCTTTTTTGCGGACAGATATAGGGATAAGAACATCTGAATTAGAAACAATTGTGACATCCCTTTGATATAATAATGATTTTGAACCATTGGGATACAAGCATTGAAATTGGACATTGTCCAAATCAAGATGAAATTGCTCGATCGCATGATTTTTCTGGCATTCAAAATGGTCTTTATGAGTTGAGGGAATGACCATGATTTGTTTGATGGCTTTTATGTGAGCCAAAAAAACAATCAATTCCCATGTTTGTTGTCCCAAAGAAGTATATAACGTTAACCCATTGTCTTTTACCCACTGAATGGCCTTATAAGATTGTTTGACCCAGGGTGACAGGCCACAAGGATGTAATTTTTGTCTGGATATCAGAAGTGAACAGGTCTGGTTGTAATCCATTGGTCTCCTTTAAAAGAATTCAATCTAAAAGAACATTTTTTTTATTACTTTTTTCTTGCATAATCCATCAAATTCGTTTAATAGAATATTTTTATTTAAATGTTTGCCTGGGTGGCGGAATAGGTAGACGCAAGGGACTTAAAATCCCTTGAGGCTTGTCCTCGTGCGAGTTCGATTCTCGCCCTAGGCACTGAAAAAAATAGGGTATTCAATTATATGTTGAATACCCTTTTTTTTTTTTGAACATATGAATTGGCAGTAATGCTATCTTAAAAAAATCTGTTTAAATTGTTTTGATTTTCATCAAGGTATCAAGCTTAACCACTTTAAATAAATCAAAAAGAGGTTTTGAAACATTCTCCAACATTATTGTACCGCCTCTGATGGCAAAATCTTTATAAAAAAGCAATAATTTGCCAATACCTGCACTTCCAATATGGCTGACTTTTTCAAAATCAATAACGACCTCAGTCAATGATTTTGTATTTAATTGATAAAAAGTCTGTTTGAGCGTTTCAGCCCCATGTTCATCAATAGTGCCGCTAATTTTTAATTGGGCCTTATTTCCGCTTTGAGTTACGTCAATATCCATATTTTCTCCTTAGGATATGGTTTAAATAATTGCCAAAAAAGATTTGAGCAAAGCTGAAAAAAAACATTTGTACATAAAATCAGTATGAATGTCAAATAGATAGAAACGTCATTCAAACTTTTGTTTATAGCCTTCATAAAATCTTCTGTATACACCTTTAAACGATCTTCTTGTATTATCCCACCATTTCATATATCTTAATGTTTTTAAGTTTTTTGATTTCAATTTGCAAAAGGAGATACCAATGTCCATTCAACTTTATAATTCATTGACACGAAAAAAAGAACTTTTTGAGCCATATACCCCGGGCCATGTCAAAATGTATGTATGCGGGCCAACTGTTTATGATGATGCTCACATTGGTCATGCACGTTCTGTTGTTGTGTTTGATATGATCGTCCGGTACTTTAAAAAACAAAATTATCTTGTAACCTATATTCGAAATTTTACAGATATTGATGATAAAATAATTCAGCGGGCTCAGGCTCTGAATATTTCAACAGAAACGCTTGCAAATAAGTATATAGATGCCTTTAATCGAGACATGGACGCTCTGTTTATTCAACATGCTGATCATGAGCCCAAAGCGACCCATCACATATCAGATATTATTCATCTGGTTGAAATCTTGATTCACAAGAATCATGCATATGTTGTTGATGGAGATGTTTATTTTTCGGTTAATTCTTTTCATGATTATGGATGCCTGTCCGGTCGAAAGCTTGAGGATATGGAAGCTGGTGCACGGATTGATGTGGATGAGCGAAAACATAATCCTCATGACTTTGCCCTCTGGAAATCTGCAAAACCAGGAGAACCCTATTGGGAAAGTCCATGGGGCAAAGGGCGTCCTGGATGGCATATTGAATGTTCTGCCATGAGCATGACTTTTTTAGGTCAAAGCTTTGATATTCATGGAGGAGGAAAAGATTTGATTTTTCCCCATCATGAAAATGAAATTGCACAATCCATGGCAGCCAATGAAAAGCCTTATGCAAAATACTGGGTTCACAATGGATTTGTGAACATTGACAGGGAAAAAATGTCAAAATCTTTGGGAAATGTGGTGTTGATTAAGGACCTGGTTGAACAGTATCCGCCTGAAGCCATTCGTTTGTTTTTGTTGTCCAGTCATTATCGAAGCCCTATTGATTTCAACGAACAGGCAATGCATGATGCGGTTTCAGCTTTGAACAAACTTTATGCCGCTCTTGAACGTCTTAAATCTTTTCATCCCTCAGAAACATCAACTGGCGAATTATGGCAACGTTTCTGTGATGCAATGAATGATGATTTTAATTCAGCAAAAGCCATTGGCTTTTTGTTTGAATCTGTGCGAGCTATCAATCGACAATTAGATGAATCCAAACAACTGAATCATGAAACCACTCAACAAATGGCGATGATTCATGCAGACATCAAAAAAATAGGTGAGGTTTTGGGCCTCTTTCATCAAACACCCGCTGAATATACAAGACAACAGCAAAAACGTTTGTCTAAAGGACAGGATTCTGCAAAAATTGAACAATTAATTGCCGAACGTGTTCAGGCAAGAAAAGATAAAAATTGGGCACGTGCAGATGACATTCGCAATCAATTAACAAATATGGGCATTATCATTGAAGATCGTGCCGATGAAACTCGCTGGAAATACATGGTATCCTGATGTCAATGGAATCTTTCACGATTACAGCAGAATTTACACCCAAAGGGGATCAGCCAGCCGCTATTGATACCCTGAGTGATGGTGTCCTTAAAGGTAAAGCGCATCAAGTTTTATTGGGCGTCACAGGTTCAGGTAAAACATTCACAATGGCCAATATCATTCAAAAGGTGCAAAAACCGGCCTTAATATTAGCGCCCAATAAAACATTGGCGGCTCAGTTATACAATGAATTCAAATCCCTGTTTCCTGATAATGCAGTTGAATATTTTGTCAGTTATTATGATTATTATCAACCCGAAGCCTATTTACCCACGACTGACACATATATCCAAAAAGACTCTTCCATTAACGAAATGATTGATAAATTGCGTCATTCAGCCACTCGATCGGTCCTATCACAAAAAGATGTTATTGTTGTTGCCAGTGTTTCATGTATATATGGTCTGGGCGCCCCTGAAGATTACATTGCCATGCGTCTGGATCTAAAACCCGGAATGACCTTTAATCGAGATCGTATGTTAAAAGAGCTTGTTCACATGTTGTATGAACGAAACGATATTGATTTTCATCGAGGTGTTTTCAGAGTTCGCGGTGATCGTGTTGAAATTTTTCCAGCTTATGAAGAAAATCGGGCGGTACGAGTCGATTTTTTTGGTGATGATATTGATGAAATTAGTGAAATTAATCCCCTGACCGGACAATCGGTTCAAAAACTAAAAAGAGTCGTGATTTATCCAGCAAGTCATTATGTTATCACTGATGATACCTTTAAAACTGCTATTGAAACCATAAAGGCTGAACTAAAAACGCGAATTGAATTTTTTCAAAAAAACAATATGCTCATTGAAGCTCAACGCATTGAAGAACGAACCATGTATGACCTTGAAATGATTATGGAATTGGGTTATTGCAATGGTATTGAAAATTATTCGCGTCATCTTACCGGTCGTGAACCTGGACAACCCCCGCCAACTTTATTTGATTATTTTCCTGACGATTTTATGATGTTTATCGATGAAAGTCATATTGCTGTGCCTCAACTCATAGGAATGTATCGTGGTGATCGTGCCAGAAAAGAAACCCTTGTCCGGTATGGCTTTCGCTTACCTTCAGCCTTAGATAATCGCCCTTTGAAATTTGAAGAATTTGAAAAAAAAGTGAAACAGCTCATTTATGTTTCTGCAACACCGGCTGATTACGAAATGAAAAAAGCTAAAAAACACGTTATTGAACAAATTGTTCGGCCCACCGGTTTGATAGATCCTGAAATAGATATACGACCAGCCAAACATCAGGTAGATGATTTACTGGATGAAATCAAGCACACCATCCGAAAAAATAATCGGGTTTTGGTGACAACTTTGACCAAACGAATGGCCGAAGACCTTACTGAATATTACCATGATCTGGGCATTCGTGTAAAATATCTTCATTCTGAAATAAAAACACTTGAACGTATGGATATCATCAGTGAATTGCGCGCCGGGGCATTTGATGTTCTGGTAGGTATTAATTTGCTTCGAGAGGGACTGGACATTCCAGAAGTATCTCTTGTGGCCATTTTAGATGCAGATAAAGAAGGTTTTTTACGATCCACACGCTCATTAATTCAGACCTTCGGACGAGCAGCAAGAAATGTGAATGGCCGCGTTATTTTGTATGCCGATAAGGTAACAACATCAATGAAAAATGCCATTGATGAAACAGAACGTCGGCGAAAAAAACAAATCGCTTATAACAAAAAGCATAACATTCAGCCTGAAAGTATTGCAAAACAAATTACAAAAGTATTTTTTCCAACGATCGCTGATACTTATTATGAACCTGAACTCAAAGCTGCTGAAACTATCAGTGAATATGTGGTTTCTCCCAAAAAAATCAAAGAAAAAATCAAATCTTTGGAAAATGAAATGATGGCTGCTGCCAAATCTCTTGAATTTGAAAAGGCTGCAGAAATCAGGGATGAAATCGACCGATTGAAAAATGAAAATTGAATTCCAAGATTTTTTGACACGTCTATAAATCAATCAACAATCAACTATGCTTTCACTGGCACCGATTTTTGATGCATTAAGCGTGTATGCCCACCTCCACCCCATCTTCTGTGTGGGTATAAACCCATGTTGAGAAAGACACTCAGCAACGTCATGTATTTGTTCGAAATCAGGATCTGGATGGTGTTCTGTTATCGAAAGTACACCGCTTGCCTTTAGAACTCTAGCTGCTTCCAATAGGAACGACTCTCGTTCTTCAATCTCCCCGAATACAGTAACCAAAAATATTGCATCGAAAGTTTCATCCTCGAAAGGAAGAGACTTTCCATCAGATTGTTTTGTCGTAAAATTTGTTATACCTGCCGCCTTGAGTTTATTCGCGCTTTTTTCAAGCATTTCAGACTGGACATCAAGAAGCGTCAGCTTACCATCTGGAATACGCCTGGCTACCTTTACGCTGTAATAACCAGAGCCTGGGCCAATTTCCAGAACATGAGCATTAGGTTTAACTGGTAATCGCTCTGCGACAGTGTTCGCTGACATAATTAACCCCCGTCCAGGAAGATCAAGAAACCATGTCATTTGGTGTGGAAAGACACCCCGACCGAAAGCTCGGGACAAAATACGAATTGGATCAGATAATTTCATAAGGCTCCCATAAAAGCTAAGCATTTATTATTTATTATCAGGCAATCAGTTTGATAATAACCTTAAAAAAATATTTATCAAGTTAATTTTTTTGATAAGGAAACACGATTTAATAACTTTCCCATTATGCCACTCGCATTTGAAAAGGATGGGATATGGATTTCAATTTCCTCAAAAGGATATTTTGAAAACCCAATAATTTCAAAAAGCTTTAAAAGAGACCTGCAAAACAATGTTGCACATCCTTCAAATATTGAAGAGGCATATTCATTACTTCACAATGGTTTAGGCCTTATAACTCATAAACTTGCTATAGCTTGATGATTGAAAAAACGCAATTTTTATTTACGTTTTTGAGATATAAAGCATAAAAAATAGTTTTTTCAAATTCAATTTTACTTTCATTAGAAAAATGGTTTTTATTGACAAAAAGCAATTTTTTTTATAGTGCTTATCCTCTTAAATTAAAATAGTATTTTCAGCTAAATAAATCCCACAAGAAATATCATACACATTGCCAGACAAATCAGTGTGTTATAGGGTTTTTTACTGAAATTTTAATAATATATAATGAATAATCAAGCCTGACAAAGACTTGTATGATTAGTGATCAATAATATTAATATTCAATTATTGAATTTTTTGTTTATTATTTGAAAGGAGGTATATCTTGTCCTTCGAATTGGTAAAAGAAAAATACAATGCCAGCGTCCGGAATATTACCTTTGGTAAAGAAGGCAATACAGTGACAGTCGGCGGTGCCTCTTGCTATCCATTCTACTTGTTTGAAGGTGAAATGCCTAACAAACCGAAAGTTGCCATGGAAATATGGGACATGGAACCTGAAGAATGGGCTGAAGCAGCTATTGCACCATTCAAAGATGTTGTCAATGATCCGCCTGCATGGGCAAAAAAATGCCAGGATGAATTTGGCGCAGATATCATTGTTTTACAACTTAAAAGTACAGATCCCAATGGTCAAGACAAAAGTCCTGATGATGCGGCAGCTATGGTCACCAAGATACTGGATGCCATTAATGTTCCATTAGTTGTTTGGGGAACAGCTAATACCCAAAAAGACGAAGACGTCTTTAAAGTTATTTGTGAAAAAACACAGGGTCGTGGTCTGACCATTGGTCCGGTTGAAGAAAAAAATCACAAGGGTATTGGTGCTGCAGCTATGGGCTTTGGCCAGACAGTGATTTCATCATCACCAATTGATGTAAATATTGCCAAACAAGTCAATATTTTATTGGAAAATCTTGGCGTTGGAATGGACAAAGTTTTAATTGATCCAACTACCGGCGGTCTGGGATATGGCATGGAATATGGCTATTCTGTTATGGAACGCCTTCGTATGGCCGGTTTGGTTCAAGGCGACGATAAGCTTCAAGGGCCAATTATTAACAATTTAGGCAATGAAGTTTGGAAATCAAAGGAAGCCAAGCAAAATGCTGACGAAGCGCCAACATTGGGAGATCCCGAAAAACGTGGTATTCTGATGGAATCTGTGGCAGCAGTCAGTTACCTCCTTGCAGGTTCAGATATCATTATTGTTCGACATCCAGAAACAGCGCGTTTAATTCGAACATATATTGATTTGATGTCAGATGGTGGTACAGCAAAAGATGTTGCTGGCATTAAAAAGAATTTGGATGAGGTTCAAATTGATCTCTTAACATTGGCTCCAGATCCAGATTTAACCATTAAAGAAGAAAAGAAACCTGCTCCAAAAGCTGCGGCTCCTAAAAAAGCAGCACCAGCAGCACCTCCAAAAGAAGCAGCTAAAAAAGAAGCACCGGCTCCAAAAGCTGAAGCAGCTCCTGCAGCACCTTCAGCACCTGCCGCAGCTCCTGCAACGCCTGCTGCTCCTGTGGATGCGAATACCGAGGCCAGAATTCGTGCTGAAATTGAGGCTAAAGTCAGAGCTGAAATGGAAGCCAAATATAAACTCCAAGAAGACACAAAAGCCAAAGAAGAAGCTGAAGCCAAAGCTAAAGCAGATGCAGAAGCTAAGAAAAAAGCCGATGAAGCTGCTAAGAAAAAAGCTGAGGATGAAGCTCTTTTGAATAAACTTTTGGCTGAAGAAGATGAACTTCGAAAGAAAATTGCAAAAAGCCGCGAACAAGATGATACACCTATCGAAATGCCGGATAAACTCACAGGACTTGATATGATGGTCCTTCGAATAGACCGGTTCCATAAACGCGGTTAATTATAACGATTATTTAAATAAATCCTCAACGAAGGGGGAAAAAATGTCTAAATTAGTTGCTTTTGCCGCCATTCAGGGGGCATATAATATAGTTTCCAATGTTGAAGGAAAATACAGAACAACACTTGAAAAATACAATGCTGATACCAAAGTCGGCTTTCCCAATACAGCCTATTACCTGCCGGTGATTTATTCTATTTTGGGAACAAAAGTTGAAACTTTGGACGACATGCGCGGTCCTCTAGAATTTGCACGAAAACTTTTACCGCCGCACGTAAAACGTATTAATCATGTACCTTACCTGGGATCATTGCTTGATGCTGGAATGGCTTCCATATTGGCTTTTGAAATTGAAGAAGCGATTCGCTATTTGGAAGAACCGGATTTTTATCTTCCGCAAGAAGATCCAGATTTAGACAATGGTAAAATCTGGCTCGGTGCTGCTGATGATACAGTATTTCGAAAAAGAGGTGTTGAATTTGTTGATGGTTCTGCACCTGGTTTTGCAGCAATTGTTGGTTCTGCACCATCTCCGGAAATTGCCAAAATGATTGTTGAAGAATATCAGAAAAAGAGTTTATATATTTTCTGTGCTTCAGGTCGAAATGGCACCAATGTTATCGAACAATTAATTCAAGCTGATGTTCAGGTAGGATGGAACACACGAATTGTTCCTTTTGGTCCTGACATTTCTTCGGCTGTTTTTGCTTTGGGTTTTGCCAATCGTGCTGCTATGGCATTTGGTAATGTACAACCCGGTGATTACAAACGAATGTTGTTATATAACAAAAACCGAATATTTGCATTTGTCAATGCATTGGGTGAAGTTAACGCTGAATGGGCTGCCGCTGCTGCCGGTTGTGTGAACTGGGGTTTTCCAACCATTGCAGATACAGATATCCCTGAAATTCTCCCCACAGGTGTTTGTACATACGAACACGTTGTTGGCGATGTACCTCATGACAAGATTGTTGACAAATCAATCGAAGTTCGTGGCTTAAAAGTTCAGGTTGCTGACATTGATATTCCTATGGCCTTTGGTCCTGCTTTTGAGGGTGAACGTGTTCGTGGTGCAGATTTGTATACACAAATGGGCGGTGGTAAAACACAATGTACAGAATTTGTTACCAGTGCTGAAATGGATGAAATTGATGATGGTAAAGTTACTGTCGTTGGACCTGATATCAAGGACATCAAAGAAAGAGATGTTCTGCCTTTGGGTATTTTCATTCAAGTTGCTGGACGTGAATTCCAGGCTGACTTTGAACCCATCCTGGAACGACAAACGCATCATCTTGTAAATTACATTCAAGGCATCATGCATATGGGCCAAAGAGATATTGCCTGGGTTCGTGTCAGTAAAGCTGCTGTCGAAAAAGGCTTTTCTTTGGAACATATTGGAAAAGTTTTGCATGCCAAATTGCATCAGGATTTTGGTAAAATTCTGGATAAAGTCCAGGTTACACTTTATACCAAACAAGAAGATGTTGACCAACTCACCCAACGTGCACGTGCTGAATATAATGCGCGTGATTCTCGTGTTGAGGCAATGACTGATGAAACCACACAGACATTCTATTCCTGCACATTATGTCAGTCTTTTGCTCCCAACCATGTCTGTACAGTCAGTCCTGAACGAACCGGACTATGTGGCGCATACAACTGGATGGATTGTAAAGCTTCATATGAAATTAATCCCACCGGTCCCAACCAACCTATTGATAAGGGTGAAGTTCTGGATGAAAAACTGGGCAGATTCAAAGGTGTTGATGAATTTGTTGAAAAAGCATCACGCGGTGCTGTCAAAACATACAATTTCTATTCAATTGTACATAGTCCCATGACAACCTGTGGATGTTGTGAATGTATTGCTGCAATGTTACCCATGTGTAATGGCATTATGACAGTTAATCGCGAATATATTGGTGAAACACCTTGTGGAATGAAATTTACAACACTGGCCGGTGTTATGGGTGGAGGTGCAACCAGTCCTGGATTTGTAGGACATTCCAAATATAATATCACACAGAAAAAATTCATCAAAGGTGATGGTGGTCTTGCAAGAATGGTCTGGATGCCTAAAATACTAAAAGAAGAAATCAAAGACCGAATTGATAAGCGAGGTCAGGAAATAGGTATTCCGGATTTATATGACAAAATCGCTGATGAAACAGTCGGTACCACTGAAGATGAAGTTTATGCATTCCTTCAAAAAGTGAAACATCCAGCAATTGAAATGGAATCTTTGGTTGGTTAATCAAGAAACGATCAGTTATCAGTGTTTCTTAATGATTCACTGATAACTGTGTAGATAAGGAGATAAAAATGGCATTAACCGGTATACAAATATTTAAACTCCTGCCCAAAACCAATTGTAAGGAATGTGGTGCAGCCACCTGTCTTGCATTTGCCATGAATCTGGCGGCAGGAAAAGCTGAACTGGACAGTTGCCCCTATGTATCTGACGAAGCGCGAGAAAAACTTGCTGAAGCTTCTGCGCCGCCCATTCGACCTGTAGTGGTTGGTAATGGTGTTCGTAAAAGAACAGTAGGAGGAGAAACAGTTCTGTATCGGCATGAGAAAACATTTTTCAATCAAACTGCTTTTGCAGCACTTGTTCCATCAGACATTGCAGACGATGAACTTAAAAATAAATTAAAAGCATGGAATGCCCTTCAATTTGAACGCGTAGGTTTGAATTTACGTCCTGAATTGGTTGCTGTAAAAGATGTGAATGGTAATAAAGATACTTTTGCAGCAGTTGCTAAAACAATCGCAGAAACATCAGAA
>Ga0272440_1002586_pt1 | contig 13981 bp, 12 predicted proteins | sample SSMMMBAug17_FD_192440 | JGI IMG/M metagenome (GOLD analysis project Ga0272440, IMG submission 192440) | Marine sediment archaeal communities from Little Sippewissett salt marsh, Falmouth, MA, United States - SSM-MMB-Aug17 | ecosystem: Environmental > Aquatic > Marine > Wetlands > Sediment ...
TATCATCCAGGTACAGCCCACCACCAAGCACCCACTTCCAATCATTGATAGCACGTACATAAGAAATTTTGGGGATATCTTTTGTTTGTCCAGGTTTATGAAAAACATAGGAGACAAAATCGCCATGACTTTTATTTTGAGCAGCTTTGATGATTTCTTGTATAAAATAGACACCATTTTTATCTTTGATTTGTATCATATTTTGACCAATAGTATCAGGCCTTGCTCGATTGAGGATAACGTTTCCATGAAAGTTTATGACAAATAAGTAGCCTTCACCATTGGCAAAAGAAATACTGGATAATCGTTTTTTAATATTGTTTTGAACCATATGAATAATATCATCATAATATATTCCTGTTCCAATAATCCAATTCAGAGGTTTAAACAGTCTGACATGGGAATATTTTAATAAATAAGGCGCATTTGAATTATTAATACGTTGCCATTTGTAAGCGCTGTATCCTTCATTATTCTCCTGACAAATACGAATAAAATTGCGTATTAGATAGGTACCATCAGGATCTTTTAAATCATAAGTATTCTGGCCTTCCAGTTGTGGTTTTAAAGGGTGAACCCTCATAATGCCGTCAGTATCAACAACAAAATAGTATCCATCGCCATCGCTCCATCGAATACCGGATAATGCATCATGAATAAGCGCTTTAAGTTCATTTCTTGTTGCATTGGGATGATTTTTTTGAATATGGTTGCAAAGCGTATATGCTTCCTCTGTACGACGTTTGATTTCATCGAGAATTTGATCTTTTTCAATTTTTCGTTGAAACTCTATAAAACCTAAAGATTGATTAACGATAGATGACAGTACATCTTTGTTTTTTTGAAGTAAAGATTCTCTTAAATGCTTAAGTTCATTTGTATATTCAAATTGTTTGTAAATTAATAAGGTAAATAAAATCAATAATGTCATACATGTCGTAATACCAAGTGTTGTTTGCCGCATGACAATTGTGAAGTTCTGTTGTTGTTTGGTGTATATAATCCGAACTGACATGGCAATGACGATGAGAATAATAAGTATAATGACCACTCCTGTAGTCATCGATATAAATGTTAGTGATTCACTGGTTATGACTTCTTTAGACTGAGAACCTTTGGCTTGTTGATGAATGACAGCGCTTATTTTTTCGGCAGGATTATCTGTCGGAAAAACTGATTTATTGATCTGTGCGTTATAATGGTTAAGAGTTAATGTGAAAAGAAAACCCGCGACTATTGTAAAAAAAATCCCTGAACAAAAATACAATATGAATTGTTTTTTTATATTCATTTTTTATATAATCCAAATCTTTTTATGATAACGTTGGTTCATTCTTTTTGTTTTTCATTATTATTAACAATTTCTTCAATATCAGTAAATGGATATTTTCTATATTATTAAAATATTTCAAATATTAATGGCGATAACTGCCTTTCTATTGGCAGTTGTAACCAGTATTATGGCGTTTCGTTTTCGAGTTTTTTTTAAGTGGCGTCGTTCTTTATCGAATGATTTGAAATTATTTAAAAAACAAGTTGATCCCATTGATGGGCCGAGACAAAAAGCGCAACAAATAGTTGTTGATACCTGCGAAAATATTCAACACGCTTTTTTGGCCGATATAAAGCTTTTTGATCAATTACCACAATATATTTGTAGCATAGCCGCCTGCTTTTATCCAGAAAAGGATCACCCCGAACAATGTATTTCCATAGGTAACAGCCTGTTTATCATTCAAGAAATTGCATTTCGATTAGACCAGTTATTTCAAAAGCCCGTCTTGAATCAATTCAGGCAGTTGCGGATTCGGCATATTGTGAATATATATGATCGGTTAAAGCGCATGGAAAAAAATGTTTTCTTTTCGTTTTATTTAAAATATCGGAAAATCATTCAAAAAATTTCATTCATTCGGTTGATTATTATACCTGATCCATTTTCATGGATTTTTTATTTATCCAATCAGCTGACAATCATATCCATCACACGGTATATGTTGCTTGAAATATACTTATATGTCGGTCGTCTATCCATTGATGCCTATGGACAATCAGGTGACAATCAACCCATTTCTTTATCAAATGAAGAGTTGGAAGCATTAATGTCTGATCTAGAAAAAATTCAAGCAGTAACCTCCCCAGTTGATATGCCTCAACTATCAAAAATTCGAAAAAAACGATTAGGACTTGGAAAAGGCCTTTTATCAGAGTTATCTTTCGAACAATGGAAAAAAGCCATTTCTGAATCTTCAATAGCTATTGCAAGCTATCATTTCGCTGATTCAGATCAGCCATTATTGGAAGCATCTGTTGGGCCTCTATTAGATCGCTGTCGGTACTATATTAAAACCATCAATACTATTCAGTCTATACCCGTTGTTTACAAACTGGCTGATGTTAAAATTGAGGTTTTTTTTCAGGCCAAACTGGCTTTGGATAATGTCCCTCCACAATTGAAACAAGCCATATCATCAACATTAAAATTATATCGATGGGCAAAATGGCCAATTACAATCTTTCGACTGGCACAAAAATTGACTCCTGCTGGTATTGCTTCTTCTTTGGGTTGGATGCTAACCAAAAATAGTCTCGTCTTTTATGGTTATTATTATACTTTTTATTTTGTATGTAATGAATTGAACATAATCTATACGCTTTCCCACCATACCATTCCTGAAAACAAATCTATTGCTGAAATGAAATAGCTGAAAAGTAAGTTTTATTTTGTTTCAAATCGCACATTCAATAAAGTTTTAAAACGTTTCATATTGATTCAGATGTATCCTAATATTTTCAAATAAAAGTTCTTATCTATCTGTATTTACTATATTTATAAATAATGGCACATACTTTGCTCTAACACTTACATATTAATTTGATAATTTAAAAAGAAAGATCAATGAATATTATGAGCGGTTCAATTTTGATAATTGAAGCTTCAATGCTTCTTGAAAATTTAGTTCGATATTTGAAAGCAAAAGATTGGACAATACATAAAGTAAGAGAACAAAAGGATATCATTAATCTTCTGAAAAAAAAATCTATTGATGTCGTGTTGCTTAATTTATCTGATTTAAAAAATGAAGGCATCGCATTGATTAAGATCATCAAAAAAGAATTTCCATTAATTCAAATCATAACAGTTAACAGTGGAGATCAAATACATCTTTCGATAGAAGGAATGAAATCAGGGGTTTTTTTCGATTATATTATGCCTTTGGATGTAGATTCGCTGATCACAAAAATTTCAGAGGCATATCAGATGAAATTAAAATATGATAATAAGTTGATTTATTAAATAAATATTGAAAGGTAGAAAAAAATGAACGTTTTGTTGGTAGATGATGAAGAAGAATTTATAGTAACGCTTGCGGAGCGTTTGAAAATAAGAAATATTGATTCAACAGTTGCACTGAATGGAGAAGATGCACTGAAATTAATGGAAGATGTTACGCCAGATGTCATATTATTAGATTTGAAAATGCCTGGAATGGATGGTATGGATGTACTTCGCCACACCCGAAAGAAATATCCTGATGTTCAGGTTATCATGCTAACAGGACATGGTTCAGAAAAAGACAAGAAAGAAGCACAACAAATAGGCGTTTTCGACTATTTGAGTAAACCTGTTCCTATTGAAAAACTTGTAAAAACAATTAATAGCGCTTATCAAAAAAAATAAGTTAGGAATGTTCTGAAAATATATTCCCCATTCTTAATTGACATTTTTAGTTCTTGTTTGTAGAGACAAGGCATGTGTTGTCTCTACGATCTATAGCCACGAAACGTACAATTGTAAATGGTGAACTTATTTTTCAATTGTTCCTTAGATACACTTATTCAAAAAAATATCTCTGCGTAATAGGGATACAAATAATATTAAGGAGGATAAGGATATAAATTATGGAAATTGAAAACACTTCAAGCCAGGGGCTACTGGCGAATAAGCTTCTTTGGTTAATTATCGGGGGTGCTTGTTTTATCATTATTGGGTTTATCATACCCACGCCACAGAGCCTGCTTAATCTGGTAGAAAAACAAAAAATTGCAGAAAAATTGATCCAATGGCATGTTGCTAATGATGTCGCTCATGCTGCATGGAAAGCAAAACTGGTTTTGGCAATGATACCGATGGCGGTTATTTATTTTGCTACTGAGGCTCTACCCATTGGGCTCGTTGGTATTTTAATGCCAGTATTTGCCTACTTTTTCAAACTATTACCAATGAAAATGATTGGTCAAACCTTTGCAGGAGATGCGCCACTATTTTTATTGGGTGTTTTGGCTATGGGAGTCACTGTTATTGGCGTTGGGTTACATAAGCGCCTGGCAACGTGGATATTGGGATGGACGAAGGGGTTTGTCTTACCCATTGTTGTTTTATGTGTTTCAATGTCAGTCCTGGGGTCGTTAATCTCTGCTCATGCAATGGCTGCATTTATGGCACCGGTTATGGCCGCTGTTTATATGGGCGCTGTCTCAGCCAATAGTAAAAATGGTGTCATTGAGCATGACGAACATCTGGCCAAGCTGTTGCTCTTTTCGCTTTGTTTTGCATTAAATGTTGGCGGTGTTGGTTCACCTGCTGCTGGTGGGCGAAATGTGATCATGATGGGATTCTGGTCTGATTACAATGTTCCCATGAGTTTTGGTCGTTGGATGATGTATGGGTTTCCACTAACGCCGGTGTTAGGTCTTGCCGTTGCTGGTTATATGTTGTTTGCGTTTAGAAAAGTGAAAACAAAAGATCTAACACCAGGGTTACTTGCCATAAAAAATGAAACCAAAAACATGGGGAAGATGAGTTATCCAGAAAAAGTTGCTTTAGGCATGATTTTATTAATTCTTTTTCTTTGGATCGTCGGCGGTCATGATTTAGGACTTGGTGGCCCTGCATTGCTTGCACTGGTTATTCCGGTTGTTTTTAAAATTTCAGACTGGAGAAAAATTCTGGACGGCATATCCTGGGATGCCTGGTTTATGTACTGTGGTGCTCTTACCCTGGGTGCTCTTTTAAAAGAGACCGGTGCTGCATTATGGTTGGCGCAAATTTTTCTTGACATTCTCAATTATTTCGGATTTGGGAAAGGGCTAGGGTTATGGATCGGAATGAGTTCTTTTTCAGGCTTGATGACCAACTTTATGTCCGATGCCGGGACAACAGCTCTTTTAGGTCCTATTGCCGTTCCTATGGGAATTATGAGTGGTGTTCCTGGAGAACCCTGGGCAATTGGTTTGGCAACAGCTTTTGCAACATCTTTTGCTCATTTTCTAATTGTGGGAACACCCAATAACGCAATTGTTTACGGACTTGGTGTTTATCCTGATACAGGCAAACGAATGATTAGCCCTATTGATTTTGTCAAATATGGATTTGTCCTGTGGCTGATATCAATGGCAATTGTCTGGGTATTGGGTTTTATGGTTATTTATAATGTAGTGGGTTTTCCGGAAGGAATTACTGAAACTGCAAAATCTGTTTTAATGAGTACTTCACAATAAATCTCTATCAAGGGGGATAAACATGAGATTATTACTGGTAGATGATGAAAAAGAATTTGTAGAAACCCTGGCCGAGCGACTTAGAACCAGAGGCTTTGATGTTACCGAAGCGTTTAATGGTGAAGAAGCGCTTGCAAAAGTGAAGTCATATAACTATGATGTTGCTATTTTAGATGTCCAAATGCCAGGAATCAGCGGTATTGAAACGCTGAAAACAATAAAAGATTTGAAACCATTGATAGAGGTTGTCATGTTGACAGGCAACGCAACCATTGAATCTGCTATTGGTGGTATGAAACTCGGCGCTTTTGATTTTCTTCTTAAGCCTTGCAAAATTGAATCATTGCTGGAAAAGATCAATAGTGCTTATGAACGTAAATCTGAGCACGAAGAACGTATTCGAAAAGCAATGGTCGAAAAATTAACAACATCTCCAATGAGTGTCTTTTCAACATAATGTTATCATAGATATACAATAAAATAAGGAGGTAATCATAATTCTTTACCTCCTTATTTTTATATCGATTGACAGGTCTAACAAAACCCACCATATTTCAAAATTGTTCTGAATTCGGTTTGAATGTAATTATTGTTTATTGACCAATCATGTGTTATCATTCTCATAATAAATACAAGAAAAGTGTTGACATATCCCTTTGATTATCAAATGAAAGGATTATGAACTGTGGAAAAAGAATCGGTACAAGCGAAAGAAGTCTGGAAGTCACTGTATGAATTAATTGAAGCCAGTAAAGAAACTGATAGACAAATGAGACAGACCGACCAAAAAATTGATAAGCTGACGAAAGATATTGATAAGCTTATAAATGAAAATGATAAACAAATTAAGGAAAATGACAAAAGAAGCAGAGATATCGACAAACTTCAAAAACTTGTTGGTGGAATCAGCAACAGTAATGGTTTTTATGCAGAAGAATCTTTTTATAAAAGTTTTTCAAAAAACATGTCCATTGGAAATATGAAATTTCAATTTATTGATCGAAATATGGAACGGACGCACAACGGACTAAAAGATGAATTTGACATTGTGCTAACCAATTCTGATTCTCAGGTCATTATTGAAGTCAAATACAATTTCCATCCAAATGATGTAAAAAGTGTCGTAAAAAAAATTGCAAACTTTAGACGATTGTTCCCAATATACAAAAATTACAAAATATTTGGTGCTATTGCCGGACTGACAATGCCTCAAAAATCTATTGAAATGGCCAAAAAATATGGATTTTATGTATTGACTCATGAAGGACAACATCTTAAAATTTTAAATGATGAAGTAATTGAATATTCGACCATAAATAAATAGATTGGAAAAAGGTTTATGTCACCAACCTTGATTGGAATTATAGGATTTATCATTCTTCTGATATTAATTTTTTCACAAATGCCTGTTGGCTTTGCAATGGCAATTGTTGGCTTTTGTGGGTTTGCCTTTATTGTTTCATGGGATGCCGCTATGAGCCTTATGGTGAGAGATTTTTTTGAGGTGTTCAGTTCATACAACCTGACAGTTATCCCATTATTTGTTTTAATGGGTCAAATTGCTTATCATGCTGGAATCAGTTCTCGTTTATTCCATGTAGCGTATCGATTTATTGGCCATTGGCCAGGCGGTATGGCCATTGCCACTATAGGTGCATGTGCCGGATTTTCAGCTATTTGCGGTTCTACAAATGCAACGGCTGCAACCATGACTGCTGTCACTTTACCTGAGATGAGAAAATATAATTATGATGATGGACTTGCCGCAGGTGTTATTGCTGCTGGTGGAAGTCTTGGAATTTTGGTTCCCCCCAGTGTTATTTTTATTATTTATGGCATTATGACGGAACAATCCATTGGCAAACTGTTTATGGCAGGTGTTTTACCTGGTATTTTGCTCACATTCTTGTTTATTGTTTCAATCATTATTACGACTCAGTTAAATCCAAAGCTGGCCCCACGAGGTCCTAAAACAGGATGGAAAGATAAACTGAATTCCCTGTCCGGTTTGGTTGAAACATTAATCTTGTTTGTAATGGTGATGGGAGGGTTATTTATAGGCTTTTTCACACCAACTGAAGCCGGCGGAATGGGAGCTTTTGGCGCTTTGCTCATTGCCCTGATTCGTCAAAATATCCGATTTTCCGGAATGGTTCAGGCTCTTTTTGAAACCACGCGCATATCGTGCATGATTATGATTATTGTCGCAGGTGCAACAATATTTGGCCATTTCCTGGCCATTACACGTATTCCCTATGATATTGCAGGATGGGTTGCTGGCTTTCAAATGCCACCATATTGCATTATGGGAATTATTATTCTCGTATTTTTACTGGGGGGGTGTTTTATTGATTCACTGGCACTAATTATGCTAACCGTTCCAATTTTTTATCCAGTGGTTCAATCATTGGGGTATGATCCCATGTGGTTTGGAGTTATGATCGTATTGGTTACCCAAATTGGTGTGATTACACCGCCAGTAGGAATCAATGTTTATGTTGTTAGTGGGGTTGCAAAAGATATCCCTTTACAGGTTATTTTTAAAGGTGTCATTCCTTTGTTGATTGCCCTTCTGTTGTGTACCCTGTTAATGATTCCATTTCCACAAATTGCGCTTTTTTTACCACAAATGATGCAATAAGAATGACTGTATGATTGAAGAAATACGCATTCAAAAATATAAATCCATTAAAGATTTAAGCATAGATTTTCAAACGCCAATGACAGCACTGATTGGCAAAACAGGTGCTGGAAAAACAAATGTTTTGGATGGTATCTATCTGGCCTGTGTTTTGGCTTTCTCAGGTATGATTCCTGAACCTTATAAAACTGATATTCCCAGGGGTTTTTCTGTGTATTTTAAATTGTTAATTCGAAACAAACCATGCTGGTATCAGTTCAGGTTTTTATTTCAAAAAGATCGATATTTCATTCAGGATAGTTTTACCGTCAAAGATGGACGAAAAAAAATTGAGATTTTTGGGAAACGTGATCCTTTTACGGTCAAAGTGGCCAATAATAGTAAATTGATGTATATTCCTGCTGAATCATCTGGATTAAATATTATCAAAAAAATGCTTGTGCAATCAGAGCTACCGGATGAATTTTCTGGTTTATCTGCCTATGCCAATGAAATTGCCGGTGCAATCCTCGATTTTTCAAGGACTCAATATTTTAAATCGAATTCACTCATAGATCCTGCATTATTTCTGGTGAAAGATTTCGATCTTTGGCGAAAAACGCAATTCAGCATTTCTGAAGATTTACGTTTTAGCTTTGAATTATATGATTTGTTTAAAAATAAACCCAAACAGTTTAATACTTTTATCACAGCGCTTCGGAATCTTGATATTGTTGACAACGTAGAGGCTTCTGAAATTTCAGCAACAGATGAGGTTGGGCAACAGTATCTTTGCCTGGTGTGGCGTTTTTTGATCAATGATAGAGCTTTTTCTTTTACCAGTTTATCTTGCGGTGCCCGAAGAATCATACAAATGCTATTTCATTTACATTATCATAAAACGTCCTTAATGTTGATTCAACAGTTAGAGACCAGCATCCATTATGCATTGTTTATGGATTTTTTAGAAATATTAAAAGAATGTGCTGGTGAAAAAAAAGTACTTTTTTCCAGTTATTCAGAACATATTTTAAAATGTTTAAAACCTGAACAGATGATATATTTGTATAATAAAAACAATATAACCAGATCCCGTCGTCTGAAATCCAGACATATGGGACAACTGTTATCGCATCTTGCCCCGGAAAGACAATCACAGGATTCAGGAAAATTTTTAACCATCAGTTATCGTGGAAGGCGTTTATTGGGTTAGTATGAAATCAGTCTATATTGAAACACTGGGGTGCCCCAAAAATGAAGTTGACAGTGACCATATGGTCGGTTTTTTACAAAATAATCATTTCTCATGTGTCCATCAACCTGAATCAGCAGAGATTATTATTGTTAATACATGCAGTTTTATAGAGGAAGCATCTGCTGAGTCTATAGAACGTATTCTTTCGCTATCGGAATACAAACAAACGGGAAAATGTAAAAAAATAATTGTTACGGGTTGCCTGGTCCAACGATATGCCTCAGATATCAAAAAAGAACTGACTGAAGTGGATGCCTTTTTAGGAACTGGCGCATTTGACCAAATAGTGGAGATTGCCCGACAAGTGAATACGCCTTCATCTATATATACCCCATGCCCCGAAAAAACATCGGCTTGGTTTGAAAATATTCCACGAAGCTTTAACTCTGATACAAAGACCGTTTATATTAGAATAGCAGAAGGATGTAGTCTCCATTGCACATATTGTATTATTCCAAAGTTAAGAGGTCCATACCGAAGTCGACCTTTTGAAAATATTATCAAAGAATTCAATTTTTTTCTGGATGCTGGCGCAAAAGAAATTGTTTTAGTGGCACAAGATACTGCTGCCTATGGTATGGATTTATCATCATCAGTCAGATTATCAGATTTGGTCGTTAAAATGGGTGACATTATCGAACAAAGAGAGATTTCCACCCGAATACGTGTTTTATATATGAATCCACAGCACATTGATGACCGTTTAATCGATACATTTAAGACCGTTAAAGCCCTTTGCCCATACATTGATATGCCGATACAACACTCAAATGATGAAATTCTTAAACATATGGGACGGCCATATACTCAACAAATTTTAAGGCAGCTCATAAAAAAAATACGAACAACTATACCGGAAATTGTTCTTCGTACAACTTTATTGGTGGGCTTTCCCGGAGAAAAAGAATTACATTTTCAAGAACTTTTAAATTTTATCTGTGATATTCAATTTGACCATTTAGGTGTTTTCGATTATTCTGATGAAGATGATTTACCATCACATCGTTTAAAAGAACATGTTTCGGATGAAGAAAAAGAAGATCGACGTCATCGATTAATGATCGCTCAGGCAGAAATATCCTATGATCGTCAACAACGTTTTATTGGTAAGGAATATCAAGTATTAACTGAAAATCTGTCAGATGATGATCCCCCTTTAAGAGAAGGACGAACCTATTTTCAAGCACCAGAAATTGATGGCCTGACATTAATTTCTGGTAAGCCGGTATCATCAGGAATATTTTGTCAGGTACGTATTGTTTCTGCCATGCACTATGATTTAATTGGAGAAGTTTGTGAAACAACAGCTTAAGAAAATGATTCTATCAGCCGTTGCTGATGAGTTGGAACAAGTCGAGATTGCATTAAACCAGAATTTAACCCCATACCTTGAATTGGTACAGAAAATTGCCGGTCATATTCTGTTTAGTGGTGGTAAACGATTACGCCCATTGCTGATGATACTTTGTGCGCGAATGTGTGGATATAAAAGTGAATCCTTAATTCATTATTCAACAATGTTTGAATATCTTCATGTTGCCACATTATTGCATGATGATGTTATTGACCAGGCAGACATGAGGCGTGGCAAAAAAGCAGCTCATCATGTTTTTGGAGCAGCAGAAACCGTTTTAACCGGTGATTATTTACTGGCAAAATCCCTTGCCATTGCAGGTGAAACAGGAAAAATGGCCATTATTCAATTGGCGGCCAAAATCACAGAAGAAATGGCTCAAGGTGAATTGCTTCAAATGGTGCACCAACGTAATCCCAATCTAACAGAACAGGACTATTTAAAAATTGTACAATCAAAAACAGCAGTATTAATGCAGGCATCGTGTGAATCTGGCGCGATTCTCGCAGATGCATCACCGGACATTTTGAAATCTGTTTCAATTTATGGGAAAAATGTAGGCACTGCGTTTCAAATTGCTGATGATATTTTGGATTATACTGCTGAAACCAAAATTCTCGGCAAACAGATCGGTGCTGATCTTAGAGAAGGAAAACTCACCCTTCCTGTTATATATACGCTACAAAAAGCAAACACAACTGAACAATCTTTTATTGAAAAGATGATTCAGAATGAACATTTCTCTCATACAGATTTTGAAAAATTATTAGAAATAATGGCAACATATAATAGCATTGGTTTTTGTATGTCTCAAGCAGAGGCATATGTTGACAAGGCTCGAAATGCACTGAAAACCATTCCGGAAACATCGGAACATCAACTATTATACCATATTGCTGATTTTGTTGTGGCAAGAGATTATTAGGAGAGAACCATGAAACAATCTATCGTTTATTTTTTGTGCTTTTTTATGATTGTAATAATTGGGTTCTGTACAACCCCATATGCAAAAGATATTAAAGGTACAATTCATTTAGAAACAGTTGGTACCGGCATTATTGAAGAAGACAATGTCGATAAAGCAAGAGAATTAGCTATTCAAAATGCCCTGGCTTCAGCCGTTGAGCTGGCAGTCAGCAAGATTTTACCTTCAAAACTGATTGAATCTGATTTTCAATTACTGAACGATCGTATTTACAATCCAATTCAAAAGTTTATCAAAGGATTTCGCGTATTGGCTGAAGCTCAATCCAACGAATATTATCGGGTATATGTCAACAGTACCATTTCTGTTGATACGTTACGCAGTAACTTAGCGGAAATTGGCGTTCGTATGGAAAAAAAGAAATTACCCGGCGTACTCATGTTTATCTCTGAACAAAATATCAATCAACCAACGTATCAATGGTGGCGCATCAAATCACTGGCTCCACCATTCAATCCTGCTGAAATTGAACTCAATAAAATATTTAAACAAAAAAGTTTCCAAATTATCAGTCGATACGCATTGGTTAGAAAACTTTGGGCACGAACAGAATTTCAGCAAGATCAACCTGAAAAAGATGATATTATCACATTTGCAAGATCGAATAATGCACAAATCGTTTTGATCGGAACAGTAGAAACCTTTTCTTCTCCTGGTATTATGGGATCAGATATGGCTTCTATTGATTCAAAAATAACCATCAAAGCATATCAGACACAAACCGGTATTTTATTAGCTGAAACCGAACAAACATCCAGGTCTGTCAACTATAATGAAGCTATAGCAGCTAAGGAAGCTGCTACAAAAGCAGCCGCTCAGGCAGGTGAATTATTGGCCAATCAAATTGAAACAGGTTTAAAAAAGGCAGGGATCAGTGCTTCCCAGGTTGAACTTTTAGTCTCTGGCACAAAGAAATTGGCTTATTTTGTTACTTTTAGAAAAGTTCTGGCCAGTGATATTCAAGGCGTTTCTGCAATCCGGTTAAAAGAATTAAAATCAAATGAGGCTAAAATAGAAGTCGATTTTACAGAAGGTGGAGATATACTGGCCAAACGTTTAATGCTTAAATCATTTGATAGTTTTGGGTTAAATATTCAAAAAGTTACAAAAAAACAAGTCATATTGACATTGGTTTCCAAAGAAGAGCTTAAACAAATTCGCTCTAAAGAAACGACTGAAACAAATGACACTCAATTTGATGTTAATGAATAATGATCAGGAAAAACGATTGAAATGTCTATCCCTAATATTCTAACAATATTAAGAATTTTATTAACGCCAATTTTTGTAATTTCTATTATCAAAAATATGCTTGCCACATCGTTGGCAATTTTTGCAATTGCCGCTTTAACAGATGCGCTTGATGGCTTAATTGCCAGATATTTCAATCAGAAGACAGAACTTGGCGCTCATCTGGATCCAATCGCCGATAAACTTTTGTTGTCATCTGCTTATATATGCCTGGCAATAATTGAACAAATTCCCAATTGGCTGGCGGTTATTGTTATTAGTAGAGATGTCATTATTATAATGGGAATGGCGATCTGCTATGTTAATAATGTTAAAGTAGAGATAAACCCCAGTATTGCCAGTAAAGCGACAACGCTATCCCAGTTACTGACCATTTCGTTTGCTTTGCTGAATGAATTCTGGACGCTGACAACTATCATTACAATTTTTTGCTGGTTAACGGTAATATTGACTATTTTTTCAGGTCTTCACTATGTTTTCATTGGTATGAAATTATTGCATGCGCATGGAAGTATAGATCATGACAAAAACGATGAGGTTTCACAATGACATCATTCACAACATCTGAAATATTAGATCATAACGACATCAACACCATCCTTGAAAGTCGTGCCAAAAAACTGGCTGAACTCCCGAAAAGTGAACATGATGTTGACACCATATTTCATGCGCTTTCATTTACAATAGGTGAAGAAAGATATGCCGTTGATATTCAACGTGTTCGTGAAGTGCATCCCTTGAATCGATTATCACGTGTTCCTTGCACTCCTGATTTTGTTCTTGGAACAGTCAATATCCGAGGGCATATCTATTCGGTCATTGATATTGTTAAATTTATGGGATTATCCAGCGGAAAATTACCGGAATCGGTTTATATTCTCCTCGTGTGTGCTGAAAATGAATATGAAAAAGATGTCATAGAAACCTGTATTGTATCACACACTGTTCCCAAAGTTACCCAGATTAGTGTACATGCAATCCAACCACCATCTACGACGATAACTGGAGATGCTC
>Ga0272440_1002587_pt1 | contig 13979 bp, 4 predicted proteins | sample SSMMMBAug17_FD_192440 | JGI IMG/M metagenome (GOLD analysis project Ga0272440, IMG submission 192440) | Marine sediment archaeal communities from Little Sippewissett salt marsh, Falmouth, MA, United States - SSM-MMB-Aug17 | ecosystem: Environmental > Aquatic > Marine > Wetlands > Sediment ...
GTTGTATTCAAATACAATGTATTGCTTCCGGTGCCTGCCAGATCGAGACTGGCATTGTCTATAATTGAAGTATCTGATGACACTGCGGTGATGGTCATCATGCCGCCATCAGAGTCAGAAACGATGACGCTGACAGGATCATTCACTGTGGATTGATTATCAATGTCATACACAATTGGCGCTCTGCTTGCCCCCATGATGAATTCACCATTTTCCAACAGGCTTTTACTGACCTGATTCGTGCTGGTATTGATTGTTGCGAGAGAATCTTCCCAGGTGTTATCAGTGGCATCGGTGCGATATGCCATGCGGGTTTCATTTTCGACATTGATTGCCGTATTACCGGTGTAATGATAGCTCATGGAAAAAGTGGGATCAATGCCAATAGCAAAAACGCCCCAGTAATGATCTGGATCAATAAAACTCCAGTTGGCAGGCGGGGTTGCGGCATTAGGAAAATCATCCACCATATAAATATGCAGGGCCGTGTAGCTGCCGCCATCGCCGGTAATAGACAAGCTGTCACCCATTGTGTGTGTGATTGCAGCGGCAAAATCAGCAACAGTTGAACCTGTGTAGTCATAGGCTGAGGCATCACCCAGGGGCGCATCTGAAATTATCCATGAGGCATCTTCAATACTGGTCATTGTGGCATGGTTTTCATAGATTGAATAATCTTTAAGGCTTCCGCCATCTACATGATCAAAGCGATAATACGCCACCAGACCGGCTTCGGTACCCGTCAGTTTTTCACACATGGTATCACGAATTTGTTCGGCAGTACGGCCATAGTTCCAGATACGGACTTCATCCATAACGCCATCAATGGTGTAACTGCCATTTTGAGAACCAATGTATAGTTCGCTGTGAGATGATGAAGAATCACCAGAACCAGATTGTGAATTTTTTAAAACACCATTAAAATAAAAACGAATCATATCAGATTCATCAAAAACAAAGGCCAGATGAACCCATTGATTCAATGGCGGGAGTTCCTCTATATAATAAGTTGTATATCCATTATTAAACATGAGTCGGTCAGGGCTTGTGCTCGTATCCACATAAATGTCAAGATCACCGCTTTTATAGAAAAGTCTGGTATATGTATTGTAATTAAAAAGTTTCACCCAGGTTTCAACGGTTTTGTACCCATATGGAAAACTTTCATCGTGCAATGCTTGTATATAATCGTATGAGCCACTGAATTGAAAGGCATAACCTGGTCCTGGCATGATGGTTGTTTTGAACTGTGTCGATGATGTCAGGCCTTGCGCATCAGTAATCAAAACAGTTAATGTGAGATCCCCCATACTATCGGAAAGCCGGCTGATTGTCAGGCTTAAATCTTGGGAAATGCCTGCTGAAGTCATCATTGTGACAGAACTGGTTCCTGAACTGTTGAGATCAAGGGAAACTGATGTCAGGCTTGAATTACTCGCAACACTGATAGTGACGGTAAGAATGCCGCCATCGGAATCTACAATTGAAAAATTAACGGCATCGCTAATTGATGTCTGGTCGGCAATATCAAAAACAGTAGGGGGTTTGCCCTGTCCCAATACAAATTCAGCCGCACTTTTATGAAAACTCTTTTGTAATGTTTTTGAGGCGGTATTTAGTGTTGCAGAAGCATCATGCCAGTTGTCAAGTGTATTATTTCTCATGCTTAGTTTGATATCGTTTTCAATGCTGAAACTGTCGATACCACTGTAATTGTAAGCAATCGAATAGCTTGGATCAAGGCCCACTGGAAAAACACCCCAATAATGATCTGTATCAATCAATGTCCAGTTGTCAGGCGGCGTCAGATTGGCGGGAGTATCATCTACATAGTACAATTGTAATCCCGAATAGAAGCCCCCATCACTATCACCGGAAATTGTCATGCTGTCGCCATTGGCATGAGTCAGGGTGACCTGGAAATCTGTGGCTGTGGTTCCGGTATAATCGTATACACTGGTATCCCCCAGGGCTGCACCAGAAGCTTGCCAGTTGGGGTTTCTGCTGACACCATGATTTTTATATATGGAATGATCTTTAACAAAGGTTCCGGATGTTTGATCGAATTTAAAATAGAGCTTCAGGTGCGGCTCGTTTCCGGTGAGGGGTTGACACATGGTCTGACGTATTTCATCGGCTGTACGGGCACAACTCCACAAACGAAATTCATCAAACATGCCATAGTGATAACTGCCACCAGAGGAACCAATATACACATCGGTTGTATTTTCGTTTGCGTTATAGATACCTGTTTGTGTTCTTACCCGTACGCCATTGATATACATGTGTACATTGGAACCGTCATGAACAATTGCCATATGAAACCAGGTTTTTGGCTGCATACGGTAATATAAATATGTATTATAATAATAATTGTAGAAATACACATATGTGTGACGGTAAAACATCTCATAAACACCTTGTTTATATACAATATATCGTGTTGAAGAAGAGATGTTATCAATATACATCCAGGTTTCAAATGTGCAGTTATCCCCCAAATTCAGGCTGCTATGGTGTTGTACGATAATATCATGATTAGAATTATTGTAAAAAGCGAATCCCGGGCCGGGCATAATCTGAAGGTTAAAGCTGTATGTTGATGATAAACCCGAAGCATCGGCAACAGTCACATTAATTGGAACAACTGCTGGCAAATTGGATGTCCTTGTAAATACAATGGATATACTCTCAAAGGCACCGGCAGCGGCATTAAATGTATGCACATTGCTTCCAGAACTGTTGATATTGATTTGCGTATTGGAAATCGCTGTTGTTTCTCCAGATGTGATTGTTACTGTAAGATTGCCGCCATCTGAGTCTAAAAGTGTTAACGAAATCGGATATTGAATCGTTTCAGGATCTTCAATGGGATAGATCACTGGCGTTTTGCTTTCACCCAATACAAATTCCACACGTGAATAACTCGAGGTTGCCGTAATCGAATTACTTGATTCATTCAAAATCGCAGAAAACCCGGACCATTCATTTTCTACTTGCGTACGATAAGCCAGTTGCGTATCTGCTTTAACAGAAACCGCTGTTGATCCCGTATATTGATATACAATCGTTGCTGTGGTTCCTGTACCAATGGGATATACTCCCCAATAATGATCAGAATCAATGGCAGTCCACTGTTCTGGTTGTGTCAGCCCATAAGGTGCCGCATCCACACGATATACATGAAGTCCTGAATACAGTCCAGATTCACCGGTAACAGTTACTGTTTCATTGGCGATGTCTGTCAGGCTGGCTGAAAACGCTATGGCTGTTGAACCAGTATAATCATACGCACTGGCATCACCAAGCGGCGCATTGGATCTTTGCCATTCACTATGATAGTAGGATTCTAAAATAAGACCATGGTGTTCATTCCCAGAAGCATCAATTACTCTTGTTCCAGAAGCCTGATCAAAGGGATAATATAAAACCAGTCCGGATTCACTACCGGTAAGAGTTTGACACATTTCCTGGCGAATTTGTGTCTGTGTGCGCTCATGGTCCCAGATTCGGAATTCATCTATTTTACCATAATAGTGGTTCAATGGATATTTCCCTTCATTTCCTATTTGAAGGTATGCAAAGTTTTCAAGGGGTTGGTAGTACGAAGAATTGGTACTGTGCAGTATCCCATTGCAATAAATTTTTATATAACCTGTATTGGCATTTTTAACATAGGCCCAGTGATTCCATTGATTCTTATAATCTTTGACATTTAAAGAAGTGCCGATCGTACCGCCGCTACTGATATACGCATTAAGATACCGCGATGATGAGGGAATTTGTATGGTCAGTAAGTCAGAGCCATCTTGACTTGCTGCATAAAAAGCAGTCATATTGTAATCTCCTGGAGGATCACCATAGCTCCAAAATGAAATGGTCATTTCTGTATAGCTTGTATTAAATTCGTGTGCTGGAATATAAACATACTCTGTACCTTCCAACCATAAGGCATTACCAGACCCTAGCTGAACGATATCTACATTAAATGATGTGGTGGTTTGATTGCCTGTATCATCGGTTATGGTCACCGTAATCACCACAGTGCCATGTTTATTGGATTCTGGCATGACAACAATGGATAACTGATGCTGAACACCTGCAGATAAGGTTGTGGTTGTAGAATAGCTCCCTGAACCAGCAACATTGATATTACTATCTGAGATCAGTCCAGGGTTGGAAGAATTTGCTGTAATGGTAACTGTGCCGCCATCCGCATCGGCAATGGTAAATGCGATCACCCCTGTCGCTGTGCTGATTCGGGTCACGACAGAATCGATCTCAAAAATTGTGGATGTATTGGTTTCACCAGGAAGGTATTCCCCTCGATCCAGGCCATCTTTTGTGATGGTTTGTGTGCCGGTATCAATGACACTGTCGTTGTTTTCCGCCCACTGATAGTATCCATTTTCTCTGTATGCCAGTTTCAGAGAATTTTCTGAAGATATGCCAGTCAGGCCGCTGTATTGATATTCCACTTGATATTTGGCCAGTGTACCCGGAGCAAATACGCCCCAGTAGTAATTGTTGTGAAGTGTGGTCCAATCTGAAGGTGTTTGTGTATAATTGGACGTTTCATTTACCAGATATACATGCATACTGTTTACTTTACCGGAGACGCCTGTGGCTGTGATACGATCTCCATCAGAATGGGCAAGGCTCACAGTAAAATCTGATGCCAGTGTGCCACTGTAATCATGCGCACTGCTATCACCGATAGGCGCGCCTGATACAATCCAGTCTGTCGATGTATTAAAGCCAGACATTATTCCAGAAAAACCATTACCGGTTAAATCTTCTAATGTTGATGTCCCTGCCGGATGATCAAAGCGTGAATAATATAAGAGGCCAGTTTCATTTCCAGTCATTCGAATACACATATTGTCTCGGATTTCATCAGTGGTCCTGGCAGTTGTCCATATACGTAGTTCATCCAACTGGCCAACTGTGTAATCTCCAGAATAATGATGTTTTCCGATCCATAATGACATGCTCGTTAAATCTGGCAGGTCTTCATCAGGCGTGGTTACCGAGTCGATGAGCTCGCCATCCAGATAACTTCGAAAGCCATTGGTTGTATTTTTTTGCCAGCTTATTGCCAGATGATGCCAGTTATTATTTTGAATGATACTTGAACGGCCAGAAAAAACTGTTTCAGAACTGGATGAACTTCTGTAAATGTTATGATAGAGACTATCTATTCCAAATATAATATAATTATTATTATAATTTCGGCCAATGGAAACAATTGGACTGGCATCTGTCCCTTTAAACCAGCATTCAATTGTCAATTCTTGTCTGTTGGACAGGTGGTTTCCCATGCCTTTTATTTCAACATACTTAGAGTTAAACTGAAGTGTATTCCCCGATCCAGGCGGAGAAGCCAGCACATGAAAACCTTTTGATGATGACAGGCCTGATGAATCTGTCGCTGTGACAGTAATGGTGACTCGCCCATGCGTATTGGCAGATTGAACCATTGTCAGCGTAAGACTTTCAAATACTCCGGCTGTTGTGGATAGTGTATAAGAATTATTGTTTGAACCACCAATGTGGATGGCGCCATCTGGAATAATGGATGTATTGGATGAACTGGCTGTAATGGTCAACATGCCGCCATCAGAATCTACAACAGAAAAACTGACAGGCTGTTGTGCAGTGGGTTGATCAAAAATATCCAAAATCATGGGGGAATCACTTTGGCCGGCTATAAATTGCGCTTGCGTCAAACCTGTTTTGGTCAAGGTGGCTGCAGCTGTTGAAAGGATGGCAGAACTATCTAGCCAGTTGTCATTATTTGACTGTCGATAGGCCAGACGGCTATCATTGGGATCAGATATTACCGGGTTACCTGAATAGTTGTAAGTTATGGAGTAAGTGGCAAAGGTACCGATGGGATAGACGCCCCAAAAATGATCTGTGTCTATGGCTGTCCAGTCTGATGGTGCTGAACCACTGGATTGTTGGTCAATGCGATATATATGAATTCCTGAGTAAATGCCGCTGTCACCCTGAGCTGTAAAGGTGTCGCCATTGGAATGGGTCAAACTCACCCGAAAATCAATGGCATTGGTTCCTACATAATCATGGGCACTGGCATCACCAACCGGAACCTCGGATAAAACCCAGCCCGTTGTATCCATACCTGGTGTCAGGCTGCCATGATTGGCATTGGCTGTCATATCTGAAAGGATTGCGCCAGATGTTGTATTACAATTATAATAAGCAATCAATCCGGTTTCATTGCCATCGAGTACGTGGGACATGGTATCGCGTATTTCAGATTCAGATCGCACCACGTTCCAGATGCGAATTTCATCGAGAATCCCATTAAAAAAGCCTGATTCAATGGGATCGGAGCTTACTGTCGTATCCCGCAATATCATATCATATTCACCAGTCACACCAGAACCATATGTTGTCGCTTCAACAGTGTAATGGCCAATTGTTACACTCCGATACATGCTCCAGCTATCTGTAGAATATATATAACCGCCATTTGGGCTGGCACCTGAAAGTAAATACTGGTATTCATCAATGGGGGTATCCATTTCGATATAAACATTTTGGCTCGTGGTCATTTCAAATGTATAATAATGGGCATAATATGAACTTCCTCGATTGACAGCAGTACACGAGTCACTGAATGAATTGCGAATTTTTTGATTGAGAGTGATACGGCTCATACATTGGGATATATCAAACCTACTTTTACCGATATACATATTTCCTGAATCTGTAAAATCGGCAGAGCTTGTTCCACTTGTTACCAGGAAACCATCCACATAAATCTTTTTTGTATTGGTTGTGCTATCATATGTTACTGCCCAGTGATGCCATTGGGTATAACGATAGGTTTCAGAAGTTGAAATTACTGTATCGTTCAAATAAAACTGAAAATGATTGTCTGAAGTGAAGCCCACAATGATGGGTGAATTTTCTCCCTGCGCGATGACAGTAGCCGGCTGATTTAAATCATTTCTATTGGCCCAGAACTCAATGGTAAAATCTGAATTGGTAATATTTACATTTGTTCCTAAATCAACAACATCATCCTGTCCATCAAAGCTCAGTGCATATCCTGGTTGGGGGACTGAAAGCAAAAAAGCAAACGTTCGCGAATAGGATGCACCTGCCGCATCCGTAGCAACAACTGAAATATTGGCGCTACCTGTCTGATCTGTTGCTGGAGTTACCTGAACGATCAGAGGATAATTAACATCAATGGCTGTGGCAATGGTGTATGTTGAGCCATCGGTATTGATACCTGTTCCAGAAAAAGTGATATTGGCATTGGGCACAACCGTTGTGTTGGAAGAAATACCTGAAAGTGTTACGATATCGGCATCGGTTTCAGTCAATGAAAAGCTGACACTCGTTGACATATTTCGGGTGCCTGTCTGTGCGGCAATGGTTGATAATTGGGGTGCCTGATTGAAAGAGTTGACAGTTAGCACGAAGGAATCCGTAACAGTGACACCATCGGCATCTTCAGCAGTGATGGTAATTGTTGCAGTGCCATTTTGATTAACCGCTGGTGTTCCAGTGACAGTATATGTGTCTGAACTGCATACAATACTAAGATTGCCATCTGGCATTAAGGTCTGATTGGAAGATGTCAGGGTAATAATCATAGCGCAATCAGCAGTATCAACATCAGTGATGGTAAAGACCACCGGTGTAATGGCTGTATTTTCAGAAATGCTTTGACTGCTTACTGCGGACATCACCGGCATATCATTAATTGAGTTCACAGTCAGGTCAAATGACATTTGGGATGTCGCATTGGCGGCATCATTGACAGTCAATGTGATGGTTGACGCGCCAAAGCCATTAGCAGTGGGTGTTAATGTTATCGAACGACTGGTACCAGTACCGCTCAATAAAATATTGGAAAGGGGAAGGAGTGTCAGATCGGTTGAATTTGTTGCGCTCACTGTCAGGTTTTCAGCATCACCATCAGCAACAGTAAAGGATAATGGGCCGCAAACCCCATCTTCATTGATAGTTTGATTCGGAATCTGGCCAATGGTGGGTGTATCATTGACATTAACAATGGTCACATCAATGGCAGTCGTTGCAGTCAGGACACCATCTGTGACTGAGACAGTGATATTCAACGTGCCATGTTCATCCACAGTGGGCGTAAAAGCAATGGTACGACTGGAATCTACCCCACCCAATGTGATGTTGGATGGCGAAACAATGGTTTCATTGGAAGACGCTGTTGTGACCACCAGACTGTTATCATCTGTCTCAACATCAGTGACTGTAAATGGCAGATCGCCGGACCCGACTTCCTCATTTAAAATTTGAAAAGGAATGGGCGTAATGGTGGGCGTGTCATTGATACTGTTGACTGTTAACAAAAAACTGTCTGTGACAGGCTCGTTGTGACTGTCATCAATGCAGACTGTAATGGTAATGCTGCCAAACATATTGGCTTTGGGTGCAACAGTGATATTTAATGTTTGTTCCACTGATGTGCCGGTGATTGTATAGGTATTTGACAATGCAGTTGGGGTGGCATTGGCGATAGTGATATCTGAGGGATCGGCAATGGTGTTGTCAGATGATTCCACTGTGATGGTCAATGGGTGATTGTCACTGTCAATGAGTGTAAAATTGTGGGGGCCTGAAATGGCGTCTTCATCAATGGTATCGTCAGGAATGTCCTGAATTTCAGGGACATAATCCACTAGAATGTCAAATGTTTTTGTGGAACTTAAGCTACCGGAATCTGTGGCCTGAATGGTAATTGTGGCATAACCGGTTTGACCGGTGACCGGCATGATTGTTATGGTCAGTGGCTTTCTTACATTTCCGGATGTGATCACTTCCACACCCTGGCCTTGTCCGCCGATGATAATATGGGTATCATCATTGGCCACCAATGCGGGATTCGATGACATGGCGGTCACGCTGATTGCCCCGCCATTGGCATCGTTAATGGTAAAATTGATGGGCTCGCTGGATGTATTGATATTGGTGTGTTGTTCCGCTTCAACATTAATGGATGGCGCATAGTTCTGGATGGTAACATTGACAGTGACATCGGCATTTTGTGTGTGAATACCATCATCTGCTGAAACAACCAGGTTGTAAGTCATAAGGGGTTCTGCCAATTGTGTATCGTTGCTCACAGTAATCTCACCGGTGGATGCATCAATGGCAAAAAGATTGTTGGTATTTCCCGACTCAATGGCAAAGGTGATGGTATCATTGTCTGCATCAGAGGCAGTCACGGTATCCACAACAGTGCCATTCTGACTGGTCTTGCTGACATAACAGACTTTATCTGCAATGACCGGGGCATTGTCATTGGCATTTAATATATTGATTGCAATGACAGCTGTATCAGTAAATTCGCCATCAGAGACATTAATGTCGAGATTCCACAGGGTTTTGGTTTCAAAATCAAACTGGCTGGTATCATTGACTTTTAAATCACCAGAATTGCTGATACTGAATGCGCCGCTGGAATTGCCGCTGGTGATTGTATAGGTGAGTTGATCCGCTTCCGGATCTGATGCGATGATTGATGCAATGACCGAGTTATTGGCCGCATCTTCAGAAACAGAGTAGGATTGGGAATTGATTACCGGGGTTTCGTTAATATTTTGGATATCAATGACCAGTTGGGCGGTTGATGTGTACTCAGAATCCTTTGCATAAACTGTGAGGGTGTAAGCTTGAATGGTTTCATAATTAAGGAGATTGCCATTGCTGACTGTTACTTTTCCATTGGTGCTGTTTACAGCAAAGGCGCCGGATTCGTTACCGCTGGTCACGCCATACGTTAGTGTGTCACTTTCCGGGTCGCTGGCAGATAGGGTGTCTATGAGAGTGCCATTGGAGCTGTTTTCATTGACAGAAAATTGTTGATTTGTGATCACCGGGGGATCATTGACATCACTGACTGAAATATTGATAATGCCTGTTTCAGTATATGAGCCATCAGTAACAGAAACATTTAATGCATAAGTCGGCGTGGTGGTGGCATCCAGGGTAGTGGTGGGATAGATTTCACCTGTGGATGCTGTAATGGCAAAGTCACTGCTGCCTGAGGCAATAGAAAATGTCAGTGGTGCATTTTCAGGATCAGTGGCCACAACAGTGCAGGCAACCTGGCCAATGCCTGTATTTTCATTCACCGAAAAATTCTGAGTATTGATCACCGGTTCTTCATCATAATTGCCAATGGACAGGGCAAATGATTCAGTGGCAGTTTCACCAACAACAGTAATCGTATAATAATAATTGTCTGATGCCAGGGATTCATAGTCCAAATCAAAAGTGGCCGATGTTTTTAATTTCCAGTTGTTTGAAAAAAGGAGCTCTACTGTAAACTGAGAATCTGTCAATGCCAGTGCGCCAGCATCTGATACCAGATACGCAACAGTTGAACTGGGTGAACTGTTTTCTGAAATATTACTGCCTGTATCATAGGATAAAGTAATAGCCAATGCATTTTGGGCAAATGCAAATAACAAAATCAATATCAAACAGATAAGATTTTTAAAAATATTTTTCATGAATATACCTCCATTAAATGGAAAGTTTATGATAATATGAGAATAATAAACATTAAAGAAATGATTAAACTTATACACTTTACATGTAAACAGTCAATCGTTTACGCAAATCTCGGGTGAGAACAAAAAAGATGACAATACCACCGGGTATTGATAGACTTCAGTTTTTTTAATTGAATACCTCATTCAATTAAGTATGTGTTTAATGATAGTAAACAGGCAAATACTATACCATACATTAATAATCTTGGAAATATAAAAAATGAAATTACGGAAGGGCAAAATTACGATTTATAATTCTGGGGACATTTAATTCTGGGGACACCTTACTTAATTTTTTTCTTTGGACCTGGCTGTTGTGGTTTAAGTTTACGATCCAATAGAACTTCCATTTTTTCAATGAAATTTACATCTCCCAATGGCCGGCTCTGTACGTTCATAGTTTCTGAATGTTTCCATTTCGCATTCATCTATGTCCAAAGCTAGAATTTTTCTAAACGAATCTTTGCTATCGCCAAATTTAAGGTGTCCCCGGAATTCGTGTGTGAAAGTTCTTGATCTTATAAATAATTCATTCTAGTATAGTATTGCGATAATAATAACCAGGCACTCGTAAAAAACGATTGTCAACACAAGAAAAGGAGGTTCAAGTGAGAAAATTTTTTTTAGGTATCTTGTTTTGTTTGTTGTTTTTGCAAGTGGCAATTGCGGGGCAAGTAGTGACATTAGCGTCACTAGAGTGGGAGCCCTACATTGGCCCAAACATGGACAATAATGGATATGTTTATGAAATTGTCGCTGAAGCTTTCAAACGCTCTGGAATTAATGTAGATATCCGATTTTTACCCTGGGCACGTGCTGTTAAAACAGCCCAGACAGGTAAACGCGATGGATTATTTCCTGAATATTATGATGAAGGACGCTTGAAAGATTTTGTTTTTTCAGAATCTTTTCCAGGTGGACCGGTTGGACTGTATAAGCGGAAAGACAATAAAGTTAAGTTTGAAGCCGATCCACAAAAGAATCAGACTGAGGCTTTAAAAGCATTAAAGCAATACCGATTTGGGGTTGTGCGGGATTATATCAACACCAAAGAGTTTGATGAAGCTTCTTTTTTAACGAAGGACGTTGCCAACAGTGATGAAACCAATCTAAAAAAATTGTTCAAAGGCAGGATTGATTTCATTTTTATAGACAAGTACGTAGCCAAACATATTATTGTTCGGAAATACCCACATTTCTTGGCTGACCTTGTATTCATGGAGCCCCCTTTGGAAGTCAAACCCCTGTATATTGCCTTTTCAAAACAAGCAAAGGATTATCAAACAAAATTAAAGGCTTTTAATGATGGCCTGAAAAAATTAAGAGAAGAAGGTATGCTAGATAAAATTATGGAAAAACATGGTTTTTAGTTTTTGGAGTCGGACCAAGAAAACGAGTTGAAATTAAAAATGTGACCCCCTTCTTTCTTTTGCTGTTTAACAAATTTGTTAAACAGGTGGAAAATATTTTTCAAAAATTTCCTAAACGCTTGGAATGGCAAAGTTTTTATACGCATGACCTCTCTTTGATGTTTGATATTTGTGATGATATTCGTAAGATTTCCCTTAAAAATCAGTTAAATAAGTCACAAATTAAGTCGCTTGTTGATGTTAAAAAGAATTCACCTGATACTTATCAAGATATTGTTAATAATGATTATTCAGAAAATAATGAAAATAATGATGCCCGATCAGAATTGAAAAAATTGGGAAGAACTGTCCCTCTAAAGAATATAACACTTTAAGTCGCCGATTCCCTCTTTGAATGATGTGATAGGGAATTCCAGGTGCTACTGCTCTTGCGCTTCGTGCCATATCTTATACAATCAGCAATTTAACGTTTTGTCAACAATTAAGTAAGGTGTCCCCCCGGAATTAAGCATTGTGAATCAGGGCTTTAGAGACCTCAAAAGGCGCAGGCCAATGTTGTTGTCGCGGTTGCCAGGGGTGGTGCTGCCGCGATTAGCCAACCGGCAGTACTTTGCGGAGTGGCGCCAGCTGCCGCCTTATTAGATCATTTTATTTATTTAGCCTTGTATAAAATCTAAGGTTAATATAATAGATTAGTTTAGCGGCACGAATAATATTTTTTTCATTTTATTTAACATTTTGTTTCAAACAGCAAAAAAAATGCCATAAATTCCGGGGGACACCTAAATTTCGGAGACACCTCACTTATTTTTTTTCTTTGGACCTGGCTGTTGTGGTTTAAGTTTACGATCCAATAGAACTTCCATTTTTTCAATGAAATTTACATCTCCCAATGGCCGGCTCTGTACGTTCATAGTTTCTGAATGTTTCCATTTCGCATTCATCTATGTCCAAAGTTACAATTTTTCTACATTTTGAAATTCGTCGATAAACATGATGATTGTGCTGTCATCAAAATCAGATACTGTGCGAGGCAAGTGAAGGGCCTTTCTTGAAGGATTGATCACGCCATTTTTTAAAATACCTTTCAGTAGACTAATGGCAACAGAGAATCCTGGGGTAATTGGGATGTGCTTATGAATCAATGCGAGTAATTCATCAATTTCTTCAGGGTTTGAGAGAATACTAACATCACCTAATTTAAATGCAACATACCATCGAATAAAATTTTCTACATATTCTAATGCAAAACTTTCACGTGTAATGGGTTCATCTGGAAACTGATAGAATACTGGAATCGCAGCATTGGGATCCTGATGATCCTGTTCAAAAAATAATCGATTGATCACGCGTTTGAAAATTTCTGTTTTTCCCATGCGGCGCATCCCCAATAAAAGTGATGACATGGAGCGTCGTGTTTTGGCAAGCATTGCGGCGTCATAGTAGTTGGTTAAGAATTCTTCCCGGTCTGTATAGACCTCATTGGGAACCATGGGCTTGATTGCATACTTGTGAATTGATTTCATTGTTTTTTTGTTCCTTTGTTGCCTTTTTTAGGTCTGAAATGAATACAGGGGCCTCAGGTTTAAATACTCCAACAAAGCGTCCAGTTCTTTTCGAGTAGACCAAAAAATATCATGGGCATCGGCAAATTTTTTTGCCTGGGCGGTCAATCCTTTATACGCAAATATCCATTTTTTGAGAAACACCACTTTCATTTCGGTTTTGACTGACTCAGCCTGTTGGTGTAAATTTTGTAAATCTTTGATACCAATTTTTCTACTTTCCACCCATTTGCTCTGACACACCCATGTTTCTGGGCCAGCTGCGCCCAATAAATCAATTTCCTTGTTCTTGCCTGATGATAACCGCGTCCGATGGTTCACATATGAAAAGTCGGGTATTTTAATGTCTGATGGATAATGAAACAAATCCCCTGAAAGGGTCTGTCGTTGAGCTGCCAATAGTATCTGACTCATGTGAATTTCACCCAGATACCCTTTGTATTCATTAAGACTGCGTTTACTGAATT
>Ga0272440_1002588_pt1 | contig 13977 bp, 16 predicted proteins | sample SSMMMBAug17_FD_192440 | JGI IMG/M metagenome (GOLD analysis project Ga0272440, IMG submission 192440) | Marine sediment archaeal communities from Little Sippewissett salt marsh, Falmouth, MA, United States - SSM-MMB-Aug17 | ecosystem: Environmental > Aquatic > Marine > Wetlands > Sediment ...
CATATTCAGCTCTATTTTCACCATTTTGTTCTTCTTCAATAATACGTTTTCCTATTTCCCAGTATGTTATAACCATTGTCCAGTTTACAGATTGAACAATTTTATTTCTTGCATTACGTATCAATTCCCTAATGTCATTGTATAGATTTTGATTTATCATATTATTTGCTATCTGTTAATTTAGAATCTACTGAACGCAGTTGTTCAGCAATTAGCTCAAAATTGTCACTACGTGTTCGTATGATTTTTCCTGTTTCTATCTTATGAAAATCGAAATAATACTTTCCAAAATCACAATCATGGTATGCTATTACAGCATACCAACGCCCTTCAATTGTTGCGTCTTTATATTATATATAGGCTCTTCTAACCATGGTATAAATACGTTTTTTCCAAAAGTCACTGATAATAAGAGATATTATTGTCATAGTCAAACCTGCCACAATACCTAATATTATGTTTTGGCTTATCTGCTGCATAGGAATCCTTGAATGTTCTAATATTTATAAGTATAATTACTATTCATATTTTTTAAATAATTAACTATTATTTTTCAACTTGATTATTACCAAAATAAGTCAATAAGAATATCATATTTTAAACATAAAGCAACCCGAAATGTAACAAACTATTTTATTTGCTTCATCATTAAGGTCAATCGTTTTTAGAAAAAAATAAAAATGTGTTTCTACTCCGAATTGAAAATAATATAAATGACAATTTTCTATTATAAGACTGAACGAAATTAAGTCGAATAACAATTTATTTATATTTTACTTATTATTATGTATCGACACTTTGTAACCAATCCTTTATACCAGTGATCAGCATTTTATAGAAAGATTCTCCACCACCCAGGCCTTTTCGTCCGAAAAAATAATTAATCTCTAAAAAAAGCGGCTTGCGATGCTTTTCATGAAAAATAAAATCAAAGCCCGCCAGGTTGATCTTTGTTTTTTGACAAAAATTAGTCATCAGCGATTTTGCAGATTCAACAAGCTCTGTTTCCATATCATACTTAATGGTCGCTCCTTTTGCTATATTTGAATAAAACGAATTCATTTGAACCCGCCAGTAGGATGCAATCGTTTGATACACAATGACAATCCGAAGACTTCTTCCTTGACAGGGTATATATTCTTGGATCAGAAAACCATATTGACCTGTTCTTTCGAATTCTTTTGCTTTGGTGATTTGTACATCAAGTTCTTTGTGCGAGTTAATATAATAAACAGTATGGCCTTCCCCCCCCCATGAGAATTTAAATACACATGGAAATCGAATGTCAATATTTGTGCTTTGATCCCATTGATTCAAAGAATCAAAAACAAGCGTATTGGGGTGAGGCACTTGCCATTTTTGAAACAATCGGCTTTGTCCGGTTTTACCCGGATATTGAATCATCATATCGTAATTTGGAAACACATTTGGACAATACTGCACTGCCATCTGATACAAACTCATTCGGCATCCCTGTGGTAGAATAACAGCACGAGCTTTCTGAATGGCTTCTTTGTCTGATTCATTGGGTTCACGACCTGCACAAATAATATTTTTATCCGCTTCAATCATGGGATGAAAGGATAGAATCATTGCATTATACCTCTCTATTCAGTGTTTTTTCTCAAATCATTTTAAACATTTTTCATGATTTTATAGTCTTCTTGAAAAATTCTCAACCAAAATTTGGTATCTTTCATATTTGAATATATCGGAAAAACAAAATCCTGCTTTATATTGGTTTAAGTGCAATTCCACTTGCTAACGCGTGCGGCTCTGAAAATTTTGGCAGCGTTTAATCTGAGCCGCGCGCGTTAGCAAGCGGTTAAATCTGATTCCTCCCATAAAATGATCTGATTGCTTTTTCCAAATTGAGAAGCCTCTTTTGTAAACCCCATTTTGGAGATATAAACATAGGTATTCGCCTGAATTTTATTTATAAATTGTTTTATTTCTTTTATCCCTGTCTTTTTGTTCTTCCATTTCAGTTTAAAAGCCCATGATTGGTCGTTGATTGTAAAAAAGATCATTTTCATCTCCTTTTGGGGTAAGGTAGTTTTTAATAATTCTTTTAAACTCTGGAATTATTAAACCATTAATGGTATTTCCTTTATTTTCATTGATAAAATAATATAACTCAAACTCTTTTGCTCTGCCATATTCACTTGATTTTTTAAGATAACGTCCCTTAAGGTCTGAAATGAAATTGTCAGCAATTTCTTTATCAGATAGTATATCATGGCTTTTTCCCAGGCTTGTTTTTGCCAGCCAGAATCTCAACATACCAGCCCAGGGCAACGCCCTGGGTAATGGTAGAGAAAGGTTTTTTTAGCCCTGAAAGGGCATTACATAAACGTCAGGTCAAATAAAACATGTTACGCCCTTTCAGGGCTACAACATTATTTAATTATTACCCAGGGCGTTGCCCTGGGTTGGTATATTGACGCCCTTTCAGGGCTACAACATTATTTAATTATTACCCAGGGCGTTGCCCTGGGTTGGTATATTGACGCCCTTTCAGGGCTAAGAAAAATGTCCGACTTTTTTGGAATGCGCCCCTGATTCGAATAAATGACACGAATTCATTTATGATTTTCCCCTAACTTGAACACAGTGCCCTTCGGGCAAAAAAAATGGGAAATTGTAAAAACAAAATTCAAAAAACAATGAAAAAATGGTATTATTATTTGATACTTGTTTAAAATGGGCGCATTCTAAAAAAGGGGGCATTTTTTTGCCCTGAAAGGGCTATACATACCAGCCCAGGGCAACGCCCTGGGTAATACATTACAATAATTTTAGCCCTGAAAGGACGGCACCTATTAGAACAATAATTAATGGTAGCTCATTTATGTAACGCCCTTACAGGGCTTAAGATTTCTTTTAATAGTTTCCCAGGGCGTTGCCCGGGCGTTGCCCTGGGCTGGTATATTACGCCCTTTCAGGGCTAAGAAAATGCCACCTTTTTTGAAATGCGCTCGTTTAAAATGCTTTCTTAAATATTATACGTCCATGAACGTCTCATAAGGACGACAGGGTAAAAACATTTTTTTTATACGCCAATAAAAAACAAAAAAGGAGATCTCAAAATGAAAATAAATGTTACAATGTGCATATTTTTGTTAATGTTAATTATTACAAATGCTTTTGCAGATAATCAAACCTATATTCCAGAAAAAGCTATCACTGAACGAATTATTGCCCCAACAAAAGGTGATCTATCCCAAAAAAACTGGCAATTGAAAGCAAAATTAAACAGTAATTTCTCATTTACAAATAACAAGGATTATGTTGGACAAACAGATGGCTCCATTTATCAGTTCAATATCAATACTGAAAGTGCAGCGAACTGGCATTATGCGCAACATGAGCTTTTAAACGAATTGCATATTCTATATGGACTGAGCAAAACGCCCCAGTTAGAAGATATTTTTAAATCAAAAGATCAAATTCAGTTTGTCAGTACATATTTGTATCATTTGAAAACAATCGACTGGATTGGTCCTTTTGTCAGATTTAAATTTACATCATCATTGTTCAAAGGCTATTATGTCAGCTCAAATGATGAGAATTTAGTTTTGAATTATGCCAATGGGCAGGTGGATAATATCGGTACACTGAAAGCCAATTCACGATTCAAACTTGTAAAAGCATTTGAACCAATGACAATAAGAGGTAATCTTGGTTTTTTTGCCAATCCCTATGATTCTAAAAAGCTGAAAGTTGAGTTAAAATTTGGTTCTGGTTTTCAGCAAACGATAACTCATGATGGCTTTGTATTGGCGGATGATACTGATACGCCTGAAATAGAGTTCAATCAATTAGAAGACCACACAGAAGCAGGTCTTGAACTTGAAACCAATCTTTCCGGTATCATTAATGAAAATGTGAAATGGTCTATTTTGTCCAATTTTTTCTTTCCTTTAAATGATCAGGACAATCTCAGTGATGAACTGGATGGTATTGAAAAACTCAATACAAATATTGAAGGGAAGATATCATCAAAATTGACCAGGCATTTTTCAATGGATTATCTTTTAGTCATCAAGAGACAACCATTGATTCTAGATGAATGGCAAATACAAAATGGGATTGTTGTTAATTTTCATTATGATTTATTGTAAAGGATAAATGGGGGGAAAAGCAATGTTTCAAAGCAATTTAAGGGCGAACCACCTTATGTTTTTCCTCCAGACAAGAACTGAAAACAAACCTACTATGTTCGCAAATACATCTTCATTAAATGAGGTTGATAAAACTGTATTATTATGATAATAATTTTTTCTTAATAATTAAGGAAATCTCTAAGAACAAGTTTCCCATTTTTTAGGAAAAAAATATGGAAAATTCCGATCAATCACTAGAAGGCCATTCCCAACAATACAAAGAAATGGCTCTCCAAACAAATCAATATATGCCACTTTCAGATGCGGATGGATATGGCAAAAGAACCGGACAATGCGGTGATACTGTTGAAATGTATTTGAAAATTTCCAATGATGCCATTGAGCAAGTTGGTTTTCACATAGATGGGTGTCTCAATACCAATGCATGTGCCAATACATTGGCACATCTGGCTATGGGGAAACCCATGGACGACGCCTGGAATTTGTCATCCAACCATATCATAGATTACCTGGAAACATTACCATCTCATGAAACCCATTGTGCAGACCTGGCCTGTGGTGCTTTCTACCTTGCACTGAAAAATGCGCAGGATCTTAAGCAAAAGCCCTGGATGAAAAAATACCGGAATTAGATTTTGTCTACGCAAATTTCTGGCATCATTTTTCAGTGTGCTTTCATGATAATTGTTTTTACAGCCGACTTGTGGGCAAATGAACCTTTTGTTGAACATAAACAATCTGATTTCACAGTGGTCTATCCGCAAACCCTTCAACATGTTTTATCTGATATTGTTGAAGCCTATCATCGCGCCAATAAAAACTTGCGCCACATATTTTCATGGTCTGTCAGCAAGCATGTGTATCTAATTATTATCAAGAACCGCAGCGATTTTACTCAAATTGCTGAACATCCACTAACAGTTGCATTTGCAGAACCATTACGACATATCATTACAATCAATTATCAGGCTGTGACAGTAGATCCTTTTTCTCTTGAAACCACGCTTCAGCATGAATTGTGCCATATACTTTTGGGAGAACATTTGTCTGAGCATATACCACGATGGTTAAATGAAGGCATTGCACAATGGGCAAGTGAAGGTATTACTGAAATTATTCGTCCTGAAAAAAATCTATTGCAAAAGGCAGCTTTTTCCGGAACATTGATCCCTTTTTATCGTCTGGAATATTCATTTCCAATGGAATCCGACGCATTTGTATTGGCATACGAACAAAGTCAAAACTTTGTGGTGTATCTGGTGAAACAATATAGCAAATACACTTTTTTAAAAATGCTTGAACAGATGAAATCAGGAGCTCCCCTTCATTCTGCAATACGTAGCACATATGGTAAGTCATTGCGTCAACTTGAATATGAATGGGCTTCATCACAAACACAATATTTTGAATGGATTATCTTTGTGATCAACAATCTCTATACATTTCTATTTATGGGGCTTGCGTTGGTGAGTATTATTGGGTTCATTCGAATGAAACGCAAAAAATGGCAATATCCTGATGATTGGGATGAAAATATGCTACAATAGGCCATGCCAACGATAGACAAGTTTATCTTTATCTGGCTTTGTTTCAATCCATTGAAATATTTCTTTGGCATAGCCTCTAAAATTATCTATATGATGACAAAGAATTGAAAATACAATATCCCAATTGATATCATCATATTCATGAATGGCAATATTTCGAAATCCAACACTTTGCTGCATTTTCTCAAATGTTTCTTTTGAAATGATTTCCAACATGTGCAACTGATAAAAAGCATCTTTCATGGTCATGGGGGGGGGGATATTTGAATTGGCCAGAATATAAGCCGCAATATCAACACATATTTTCACAACACGCTGCAAGTTCATAAGAATGATATCTTGACAATCAGGGGCTTCTGCTAAGGCCTTACTGCTCTGTGGTGTTTTTGCCAGTATACGATCCACATAACGTTTTAAAATTTCCAGTTTATAGTAAATAATATCAGTGTTCATTTTGAACAAACCTTTTACAACGATGAACAATAATCATTCTTGTCAGTGGCATCATGTCAGCCTGATTCAGCCACATCTTTTTTATCAACTGATAAAATAAGGATACCGAATCTTTCTTGACGACAATGCCTGTACATAAAGCCTCTTGAAGAATTGGGCCTGCGACAGATTGTAAATCAATCAAATCAATCTCACGCGAAAAGGCTTTTAATAAGGCATCCATAAGTTCATACTTTTGATCAAAAGACAATGGGATATCTGCAGCAACTGCAATATCCAGATCACTATCGGGCATCAGGCGATTATTGGCAGCAGAGCCAAATATCGTCACAACTTGTATTTCGGGGAATTGTTTTAGAACATCATGTAAGGTGTGAATGATTTCATTTTGTTGGATCATGGATTCCATGTCTGAATGTTTTTTTACGCCAGATGCATCAAATGAATGAATTGTTCAAATAAGTATCTTGAATCATGTGGCCCAGGTGATGCTTCAGGGTGATATTGCACCGCAAACAAGGGCCATTTCTGATGTTTAAATCCTTCAACAGTATTATCATTAAGGTTGATATGGGTCATTTCGAGATGACAATCTTGAAGGCTTTCTTGTGTAACTGCAAAACCATGATTTTGTGAAGTGATTTCAATTCTGCTGGTTGTTAAGTTTCGAACAGGTTGATTAATCCCACGATGCCCAAATTTCAGTTTATATGTTTTTGCCCCTAATGCCAGTGCCAGCAGTTGATGTCCCAAACAGATACCAAATATAGGGCGATAATCCAGCAAATTTCGAATGGTTTCAATTGCATATTTTACTGGTGCCGGGTCACCTGGGCCATTTGAAAGAAAAATTCCATCTGGAGACATGTTTTGAATGTCTGATGATGACGTTGATGCAGGAACAACCACAATATGGCAGCCCTGATGCTCCAAATTTCTCAGGATATTGTATTTGATACCAAAATCAATGACAACCACGCAAGGTTTGGAGCGATTTTTCCATACAGCCGCATCCAAAGACTGAAGCATTTGAACCGGTTTTCCCTGTTGCCATTTATATGGGGTATTGGTGGATACAACTTTTGCCAGATCCTGACCATTCATAGTAGGGTGTTTTTGAACACGCTCAATAAGTGATTTAGGATTTAAATCTTCAGTAGATATTACCGCACGCATAGCGCCTTGCATACGAATGTAGCGTGTCAGAGCGCGGGTATCAAAGTTGTCTACGCCCAATACGCCTGAATCGTTTAAATATTCTGCAAGGGATTTTTTGGCCCGATAATTACTGTAAAAGGGTTGATATTCTTTAACCAGAAATGCGGATACCTGTATTTTTTCAGATTCAATATCTTCCGAATTCACACCATAATTGCCAACCAGAGGATAGGTCATGGTGACCAATTGACCGCGATAGGATGGATCTGTCAGGACTTCCTGATATCCGGTCATCCCCGTATTGAACACCACCTCACCAAAAGCCTCTCCAGGACCGGTAAATGAATGACATTGATATGTTTGACCATCTTCAAGGGCCATTAATGCTTTTTGAGTTGTTTTCATTTGCACATCAAGTCCATTTGAATCAGTCAGACAAGTCCAACTTGCCTGATTGAACAAAATGGTCAATGGGACGCATTGACCATTTTGTTCTCACAAATTGAACTATTTTCCTTTATCTGTATGACATTCACCACAAAGAATGGGACCTTTTTTCATTTCCAAATGACACCCCTTGCAGTTTGTATGAAAGGCTTCCATCAGTCCAGGTTTATTCCCAGATGCTTTCAGACCATGACAATCTGAACACATAGAATCTTCTGATGATTCTCCATCAACCAGATTACCTTTGTCATCATAAACGTGATGACACAATGCGCAATCTTCAGTACCAGCAGCTTCATTATGGGCATCATGCTTGAAAATAGCAGCCGGTCTTTGAGGGTTATAAAACACTTTATTATTGATTTCAACCATGTTTTCCTGGGCATGAATGGTCATCAATGTTCCCAGCATCAAGACAGATAATGTTATCACAAATAAACTCTTTTTCATTAGATATGTTCCTCCTTAATATGAACGCAAACAGGTAAATACTGATAAATATTATTCACCTGGTTTTTCCATAATTTCATAGATAATCTCGCTAAAAAACTTGATTTCTACACCACATTTATAATGATGATTGATATCCTCAAGTCCACTATGACAATTATGACAGGGTGAAATCAAAACTTCAGCGCCTGTTGCCTTTATTTGTTCTGCTTTGACACGATTGCTCAAAACACGCTTGTCTTTAAATGGAGGACCACAATTGATTACACCACCACCGGCATTACAACAGAAATTGTGCTCGCGATTGGGAGTCATTTCAATAAAGTTTTCACACAGGGCGTTGGTCACATAGCGTGATTTTTCTGCCAGACCACCACCACGAATAACATTACAGGGATCATGAAGTGTAACTGATTTTTTGTATTTTTCTTTAATTTTCAATCTTCCTGTTTTGAGTATTTCGTAATAATAATCAATGGCATGAACGATGGGAATGGGTGGTAATCTCCAGTTTAACCAGCGATTGCCCATATCGTAGACAGAACGAAAGGCATGTCCACATTCTCCCATGACAATGCGTTTGACTTTTAATCTTTCAGCCGTTTCAAAATGTTCGCGCTTTACCCGACCCATAATCTCATTGTCACCAGTGTACATGGCCATATCACTATTGTCCCATCCGGGAGTTGATGGCATGGTCCAGTCAGCGCCAACAGCATTGAATATCATGGACATATTGTAAATAAGGTGAGCCTGAAACTTTGGTTCCGGTCCAATGACCGAATACATAATTTCAGAACCTTCCTTATCCAATGGAATTCTTAGATTGGACATTTCATCCTGGGCTTCTTCTTCCTGCCACTGAAGCGTATCGACCCATTCATCATCTTTCACCCACATCTGATTCATGGTAACCGCATGACTATGCGCAGTATCCTGAATATACATGGGGGTCATTCCGCATAAATGACAAATTCGTCGAACTGTCAGCATAAGGTAAGCCACATCAATACCAAATGGACAGTACATGGCACATCGTTTACAGGCATTACATTCAGTTGATGCAATAATGGATGCTTCTTTGATAAATTCTGGTGAAACATTGCCATTCTTGCGAATCATTTCCCAAATGGTGCGTTTGACTTTTCCTGCAGGCGAATATATTGGATTTTTGTCTTTAGACAGGTAAACATGACAGGCATCTGAACAAAGTCCACAATGGACACAAGTTTCAACATATGCTTTTAAGCGTGCGCCTGATTCTTTTTTTAATACCTGGTCTATGGCTTTTTTGATACGATCTTTTGTCAAACCAGCAAGACATTTTTCAAGATTGTCATCAATAATTGCTTTTTCCGGTTCAGACATTTAAACCTCCCTGGCAATCATAATGTTGCCGTGTAAATTTTTTGTTCGTAATAACGAAGGTTGCTATTACCAATCTCGGGCATGTCGTATGCCACCAAATTCAGAACCAATGTATGCACGCGTAAATGGTGAATAAATCATATGGCTCAGTCTTGTAAATGGTATGGCTATCAACATGATTTCTCCAGACAATACATGAAGAATCATGATCAACTGATAGTTGAACAATTGATGATAAGCCAGAAAACCGGTAATAAATGGCGCAGCAACGATGGCCAACAGGACATAGTCTGATATTGTGGTGAGATATTTCACTGCCGGATCAGTCAGTCTTCGATACAGAAAATAACAACAACCAGCAAGCACCACCAGAGTCAATACATCTGCAACTGATTCCGGCAATGTCCACCAGGAAATACTGAATGATTCATCCCATAATATGACATGCGCCAATAGAAAAATTGGCGTAAAAATCAGGCACAGATGAAAGGCAAAAGTGACAACTGTCATCACAGGATTCTTTTTCATGTTGACTGTGCCAAAAGGTATGAGCCAGTGACCAATAGAACGTAAGCCATATTTGATGCTCATGATTGAAAAAATGAAACTTTCTTTTTGTTGTGTCAGTGTGATCAGGGTATATAGCTTATACAGACAACCGCCAATAAACACCAAAAAAGCAATCCAGGCCAATGGACCACTGACAAAATTATATAGCGTATGCATAAATCCTCCTTCATTGCCCACAATGAATGTGTGCGATGGACTCTATATTTATGTTATCGAACAATATCTTTGACCGGTATCACGCGGCGGTAACAGGTGCCATTTTCAATTGTCCGGCATAGTACTTTTTCACCACATGGACTGAATACAGGTTCCCAACAGGCATCACAGGCACGTTTCCATAAACAATCGTTAATGGCAATCGTATACTTGCCATTCATTTCAACTTTTGAAGCAACATATTGACTGTTTGGGCTGAAAACAGGTTTCCATGCCATGTCAAAGGAATTTTTCCAGATATCACCATCAATCATGACATGCCATTTCCCATTTTCTTTTCCCAGAACTGCAAGACGTGTCCCTGATGGACTGAATACAGGATCTGTCAACATTTCACCAAAAGTTGCATACCAGGGCACACCATCAATGACCATTGTCCAACGACCAAACTGTGTTGCAACAATTGCTGCAATACTTTTATTGTTGGGGCTGACCATCTGATTCCAAAGCTGGAAAAACCTGGATCCCCAAATGATTTTACCATCTTCCGCTAATGTCCATTTGCCATCAGTTCGAACCGGTGCTAGAACAGTATTCTTTGATGGATGAAATGATGGCTGCCATACACAGGCATATGTTTCATTCCAGGGTTTGCCATCAACAGCAATTGTATAATCGTAGAGATTGAGTCGCACTTCTGCAGCCAAACGATCCCCTGCTGTATTAAATGTTTTTTTCCAAACATTGACAAAATTTTGATCCCAGGGGGTGCCATCAACAGCCACAGAAAAAACCCCTTTTTTGAACAGTTCAATGTTTGCCTGTCCCAGATCTTCCTTTTGAATGGTCGCAGCTGTGCGTGTCCCTGATGGATTTGTAGCGATTTCAGTAGCATTGGGGTATAATTCACTCCAGGGCACACCATTGACAGCCACACCATATTGCATATCCTGTTGAATAGCGACCACAATGTTTTTACCATCATCGCTATACAGTGGATTCCAGACATAACCGAATTTATTTTCCCATGCCTGATCATCTATCGCAAATGTCCACTCTCCCAATTCCGAGACAATAGCACTTGCCCGGCCATCAGGTGTAAAACGAAGTCGCCAAATCTTGTCATATGTATTCTCCCAGGCTTTACCATTAACACATACACTAAATTCACCTTGATCTATATTGACAATTGAAGCGATCTTTTCGCCATCAGGACTGACATAGGGTTCTTCAACCCAGTTGTAATTTTGTTTCCAACCGCCATAATCAGCGATCTTTTTCTCACTGGTTTCCCAGTCCCACGTTTTTGTCTCTGACATAGAGCCTCCTTCACTCAATATTGGAATCTATTCCAATGGGCAGTATCACCCCCTTTTTCTTGTAACCAGATTCAAAAAATATTTAGGTGATTGCTTTCCATGCCCATTTTGAGAATCTTTTTATTATATAAAAAAATTGCACAAAAATCAAGTACGTTTCAAACTCATTTATTCTAATTCACAACAAAGACAAATGGGCGCATTCCCAAAAAGTCGGAAATTCTGTTTCTTAGCCCTGAAAGGGCGGCAACATACCAGCCCAGGGCAACGCCCTGGGTAGATGATAGCCTTGGTTTTAGCCCTGAAAGGGCGCTACATTTGCAAACAATTAAAGAAAAAAATGTAACGCCCTTTCAGGGCTACATCGTTGGTTAATTTTTACCCAGGGCGTTGCCCTGGGCAGGTATGTTGCCGCCCTTTTAGGGCTAAGAAAACAAATGTCCGACTTTTTGGGAATGCGCCCAGACAAATTGTACTAGAAAATATGTTAAGTGAAATATCTATGATGCTTTAATTTCAGAGTCTTCCACGTAATCCTAATTCAAAAAAATGATTTTGCAATTTATCCCGCTCTAGGACATTGCCATCAGGTTAAGCAAACCCTCAGGGAGCCTCGTTCCCACGCTCTGCGTGGGAATGCATATGGGACGCTCTGCGTCCCCTGTGCTCGCATCACGGTCGCTCCAACACAGAGGACGCAGAGCGTCCCATATGCATTCCCACGCAGAGCGTGGGAACGAGAGGGCTTGCTTAACCTGACTGCAATGCGCTCTGGGCCGCTCTAGGCCCACTATCTGATAATCAAAGTACCAACACTTATAGACCTATGCGGAATAATACTTGCATTAACTTTGATATCTTTGATATCATTAATTTCACTAGAAAGGTTGGTCATGCATAAAAACCATAAAATGTTTAACAAAAAATCCGATTTATTGCTACTTTTCATTCTTGGATTCACTTGTGTTTCCTGTACATCGTATCATCAACAGTTTATCGAAAAAGATGTCATTTTATCAAAAGATAGATATATTGCAGTTTTGCCATTTTTTAATCTAACAGCTTATCCGCATGCTGGTAGAATAGTGTCAGACCTTGTTTTGACAGAAATGTATGCGCAAACAAACTTTCGTATGATGGATCAGACGAAAGTTATGAGCATATTGAACAAGAATGATGATGATATGGAAACGCTCATGAACCATTTAGCCGCAATGAGAATTGGTAAAATGCTGAACGTTGATAGTGTCATTTATGGCTCTGTAACAGAATTCCGATATAAACGCAGCTTAAATGAAGTGCCTGTCGCCAGTATTTCCATTCGATTGCTGGATGTTAACTCCAATCGTATACTTTGGGCTGGAAGTAAATCAGCGGTTGGTGGAAAGTGCTGGTTTTGTGATGATGCCTTAACACGTCTGGCGCAGTCAATTGCGCATGACCTGGTAAAATCAATCCAGCCACACTAATCAATACAATCCTTAAGATTTGACAAATTTATCCGATTTTTAAATCATTCTCAAAAATTAAATGAACTATTAAAAAATATAGGAGGTCTTATGCAAATTCAACATACACTGAATGCAAATGCTTTAATTAATTTACAGCAATATGTTAACGCCAATGTCGATAAAAGTCAGATATCCGAGAATTTACATTCAAAAGATGATCCGGCTTATGTCAGTCATATTTCAACATCAGCAAAAGTGATGAATCGATTGGATGAATTTTTAAATATGGGACAATCAGACAGATTGTCACTGGATGATATGTCTGAAACAGAACAAGAGACTTTTCTCGGCATGCTTTCCGCTCTTTTGAGGAAAGGTGTTATGGGTTATGAAATGCTGGAAATTGAGGATGGTGTGCCTGAAAAACATTTCATTGTCAATCAGATTGGAAATCAAGAAGTATATGGAAAACCGCTTGCTTTAGAAGAAGAGTATCATTGTGCAATTTGATCGTTCAGCGTCTAATAACCCGTCCTAATGTCCTTTTTTTCTTGACTGATTTTACATGAATATGTACATATAGTTAAAGAAGAATCAAAATTAGCTCTCATTAATTAATGAATCGGAAAAACAAAATCCTTCTTTATATTGCTTCAAGTACAGTCCCGCTTGCTAACGCACGCGGCTCTGAATATTTCTGCAGCTTTTAATCTGAGCCGCGCGCGTTAGCAAGCGGGACTGTACTTAAAGCAAATATCAAACAGGCTTTCCGAAAATGCACAAAAGTTAGGCTAATCTAAAATTTGCCCGAAGGGCACTATGTTCATCGTAAAAACAAAAACCTGCTTTATATTGGTTCAAATACAGTCCCGCTTGCTAACGCGCGCGGCTCAGAAAATTTCGGCAGCTTCTAATCTGAGCCGCGCGCGTT
>Ga0272440_1002589_pt1 | contig 13968 bp, 21 predicted proteins | sample SSMMMBAug17_FD_192440 | JGI IMG/M metagenome (GOLD analysis project Ga0272440, IMG submission 192440) | Marine sediment archaeal communities from Little Sippewissett salt marsh, Falmouth, MA, United States - SSM-MMB-Aug17 | ecosystem: Environmental > Aquatic > Marine > Wetlands > Sediment ...
ATATCAGACTGTGGATAACCACCAGTAGAATTTAATGTATCACCATCCCATGTCAGGTTAGTACCAGCTGTTATCCTATCAGATGGGTTACCATCCAATTCACTATATGAAACATCACTCTTCTCAAAGTGAATATCAGTGTTAGCAATATGAGAGTCAACCTGAGCGTGGGTGTTCACACCAATGTTCTGAAGATTAACGTGGTCTATATCAGACTGTGGATAACCACCAGTAGAATTTAATGTATCACCATCCCATGTCAGGTTAGTACCAGCTGTTATCCTATCAGATGGGTTACCATCCAAGTCACTATATGAAACATCACTCTTCTCAAAGTGAATGTCTGTATCAGCAATATGGGAATCAACCTGAGCGTGGGTGTTCACACCAATGTTCTGAAGATTAACGTGGTCTATATCAGACTGAGGATAACCACCTGTAGAGTTCAGAGTGTCACCATCCCATGACAAGTTAGTCCCTGCTGTTATCCTATCAGATGGGTTACCATCCAAGTCACTATATGAAACATCACTCTTCTCAAAGTGAATATGAGTGTTATCAATATGGGAGTCGATTTGATTATGAGTGTTTACCCCTATACCTTGTATATCTGAATGATGTATTTCACTGGTTAAAAAATGAATGGAGTGATCAGATATATGGTTTATTAATGTAGGAGTATCAGAGCCAGTTACTACTTGAACATTACCAATTTCAGCTTGAATTACATTCTGAGATAATTCAGCATCAATAGTTTTTTGTACTATTTCAGCTTCTATATTATTATTATCACCCATTTACTTCACCTAAAAACTTAAAAACAAGTAATTAATACTACTTTATGTATATGTTTATTATGTTGAAAAGTTTTTAGCTGATGGCAAAATATAAAAGTGTCCTTCTTTATCTTGTATAGGCCATATTCGATAAGCATCAGACATTTGATCCCTCATCCATAATTCAGCTAATTTATATTCACCTAATGGATTATTTGTGTCCGATATGCTTAATGTGAATGCTGTGGAGTAACCAGATAAAGCATTATTAGCTCCTGTCCATTCTTTCTCAATAATAGGATCAGAAGAATTACTATTCTTTACCGTGAAATTAAAAATATAATCTGAAACAGAACTATAATCAGATGGTAAACTTACTTGAAAAGTTGTTTTCTGAGTTTGATATACTTTTATTTTTTGTGGTTGCCCAGCATCAGCCATAAACTTTAACCTTCAATTTTTTCTGAATCTGCATTTACGAATTCATTTTGATCATTATTCACAACTTTACTTTTTTTCTTCTTATTGGTCGATCCCTTTGGTCTACCGGGTCTATCATACCTTTTCTTAATCTTAGGTCTACCGGGCTTACGTTTATTAGGGCCTCTATGTCTTTTGGTGGATAAAACCTCAGCTTCAGATTTATCTACGTTATTAATAGCATTAGCTGTGCTTCTTGTTGCTACTATCTTTGCACAACCACACTCTACAGCTTTATTTGCGGCTTCTTCAGTTACCCATACTTCCTCACCTACCCAAACTATTACATACTTATCCTTGCTTATTTTCTTACGCTTGTAATCACCAGTGTAAGGTGTACCATTGATACATTGATATTTTAACTCATTTATTTGTATCTTATGGGTCTTTGGGTCTTTCTCACTATCAAATTCAATCATTAAATATCCCTTTCTAAAAATAACACACACCGGCGGGGATATAGAAAGGAGTAAAGATTTTCCCCGCCGGGTGTGGTATTAACTATTTAATTACGTACTAACTACGCCACCATCAAGTTTACTATAGTTTGCAGCTCCATCCTTGTAAGGGGCATCTGCAAGGTCTAATCCCATAAGCTCAGCAGTAAATACAGTATCAGAAGCTACTGCGGTATACTGGAGAGTTGCATAACGTTTCAGATACTTAGCATCGAATACGTAGTAACCTGCATCCGAAGAAGTAAAAGAAATCTTATTACTAGAAACACTTACACCACTAGTACTGTCACTCGGCATAATGACCAGAGTTGCTCTATCAGCCGCAGGAATCTCTGTCCCTGTGGTGAAAGCATCTGACTCATCAGAAGTACCAAGAATGACATCTTCCAGAGGGTTAGCTGCTGCCGCGATTGCGAGAGTTAGATAACCATTTCGGGAAGTACCCATATCGACATCAGCAGTAACGGTGTCACTGGAGGCGATAGTCGGTGTAGCATTATTAACCAACACTACTGATCGTTTTAATTGACTTATACCTTTAGGCATGTTTATTCTCCTATATAATTATAATTGTTACTTACGAAGTCTTAAGACCTGTCAACATAGTGAAACCTTCAGGATGACGCAGTGTTGCATCAATGTAACGAACTACCTTGATAAGGACGGAATCCTTAGCGAAAGCATCGCCACCTTCCTGAGTTGTCTCTATCCTGAGACCCGGCTTCTGACCTATCATCAGCTGACTCCAATCGCCACCAACCATGTAACTCTCGTTGCTACCACTGCCAAGAGTCTTAGAAACCTTATTAGTCCACTTTGCAGTGTTACCATAAAGCTCATCGACCTTAACACCTTCAGCTGTTGAAGGATGAGTTAGTAATGCTCTACCATCACTATCCTTGATAGTCCTAAGAATCTGACGATCCCTATGATTACCTACCCAACCATTGATATTGAGATTCTTTCTCTCAACTTCATACATTGCTGATGTGACATGATCAAATGTAACAACACCATTAACAGGAAGCTTAGACACCTGACTGTTATTGTAGATACCAAGAGGCTGTTTGCCACCTGTGCCTTCAAGAAGTACTCTATCCTCTTCCTCAGCCATTTCCTTTGCGATCTCTTCAATCACAATGTCATCAACCGAAGTGTTAGCATTCATAAGAAGCTCTCTGGATATCTGATAGATAATGACATTCTTCTTCAGCTCAAGACTAATCGAGCCAAATCTGATATCATCATTCTCATCGATAGTTTCAAGCTCGCCACCCCATGAAGTGGTAGGGCCATCTTCCATCCTTGCGATTTCCATCTTGTCACGTTCCATGTCCAGAATACGTACATTAGGCATAGTACGAACAACAGCTGTATTCACAAGTCGCTCAATGATCTCACTAGAAGTCTCAGTAGGTACAAGAATACCACCCTTAACATCATTGTCCTGCTCAAGAGCCTTCTTAAAATAACGCTGCTCTGTCGAACCTTCATCCCACTGACCAGTATGAATACCTTTAAGGAACTTAGAAAAACTATAGTTATCCTTTACATCATTCACAGTACTAGCAGTAGCTTTCCTCTTGGAAGCTTTTCGGCTCTTTGAGAAACTATTTCGAGCCTTTTTCTTAAGTTCATTTAATTCAGATTTCTTAATCTTCATTTTATAATCTCCATTAATGTTTATTTAATTATCGCCTTCTTGAGCTTCTAGCATCAATTCGGCAAGTTCTTCAGGTGAAACTTCAACCATTTCATCCTGATTTTCTTCGTCTTCTTTATCTTCTTTATTTTTTGTATCTTCATTGGTCTTTTCAGATGAAGTATTTTCATCCTCATCAGACTTTTTTTCTTTAGCTTCTTTTTCAGCCTTTATTTTTTCAAGCTGTTCTTTAACTCGTTTAGCTACTACAGCTTCAATTTCAGCTTCTTTTTCAGCTTTTTCTTTTTCAGCTTTTTCGGCATCGAGGATTTTCTTATTTTCCTCTAGCATTTCTTTTATGCTAGCTAACTCTGCCGCTAATTCTGCGGTTCTGATATCAGAACCATTGGTTGTGTCTGTATTTGCTTCACTCATTTCTTTATCTCCTTTATCGAATTTATCCATCTTATGAACAGTAACAGCATTTGTTACTAAATCTTCAAGTGCTTTCTGTGCATTGAAAGGAAGTAATTCTTTATATTCCACAAGTGATTTCAAATTTTTCGCCATCTTTGATGCAGACTCTTTATCCACATCAACAGAAGTTACTGATTTTGAAAATGACTTGATTACCAAAACATCGGCCTCATCGGCCTCTTCCTTTCTATTCAGCCCTAAATCTTTAATATGTTTTGTGATCTCAGATAGCACGACCTTATCGGTGTCTTTCGATTTCTCAAAACTGTTTGATAAAGCTAAGAGCTTCCCTCTATGTAAAAATAATTCACCACTCTCATATAGACCACTTTCACCTATTACCCCATTTTTAACAAAGTGATGTGGATACTTCCAAGTACTTCTATCTTCAGGATCACCAACTTCGGCAAAAGCACTCATAGGAAGCTTAGTTTCATCTATCTCTTCCCATTTAGGCTCATTAGGATCAATTGAAGATGAGTGGCTCATACATTTCGCAATATGCAATACATAATTCCCAAATTGTAAAGCTGTGCCCTCAAGTGTAGAATCAGTAGCGAGGCTTATGTCCTTGTCAACTGTATCACCATTCTTAATAAAGAAGAATTCGTTACCAGTGCAAGCTAGATTAACCAACGAAACTTCATTAACTGTGGGATTTACCAGCCGATATTTCTTTTTTTTGAACTTTTTACGTTTAATCATGAGTTCCTTTTCATAAAAAAGCCGTGCCTTCTTATAAAGATTACACTTTTTTTATTTTTTTTTATTATTTTTTCTTATTTTTCTTGGCTTGCAGACTATAATTATATATAGAGTTGTATCAATTTAGTGTATTCTTTAGTAAGTTTATACGCTCTTTCTGCCTAAGACCGCTTCGATTTGGTATGTATTTTGTATAGGTTTGTGATAGTATGAATGAATTAACAAAAAATGAAATTTATGAAGAATTTTCTAACTTTGTATCTAGAATTGCTATATCTTTCTACAATTCTTGGAATAATGCCTCTAATTCCTACTTAGGGCCGGATGATTTTATTCAAGAAGCTTTAATGAATTTCTGGACAAAGATAGAAACATTGGATGTAAAAAGGGATAAGTATCAAAAAGCATCATATCTTAAGAAAATAACAGAAAACTTTTTAATTAACTTCATACGTAGGCAACATACAAAGAAGCGTTATCATATCAAAGAGCCTATAATAGAAGATATAACTGATAAAAGTATTGAAAAGAACCAAAAAACAACCCTTATAGCCGATTATGATATCGAAAATTCCCGTAAGCTTACCGATGATGAAAGAGAAGCCTGTAAACTCTTAAAAGAAGGTAATAAGCTCCATTATGTTATTAAAATGTTAGGGTGGAGTTTAGAAGATAAACAAAAACATATAGAAAACATTCAAAAAACAATATTAGAGGATCGCTATGTCTAAAAAACCCACAGAAAATAATGAAAATGTTGAAGAAAATGTTGATTTTGATAAAGTATCAGAACAGATAGGGGTAATTCTTGGAGGGGCCTATGGTCATGTATCATCATTAACTAATCCCTCTGAAATGGAAGATTGGATTGCTCTTTATCAAGAAGATACATGGGTTAATTCAACTTGTAATGTTATTGCAAATACTATAGCCGATTTGAATTACATTCTCATTAAAAAAGAGCGCGATGATGATAATAATACCACTGATATCACAGAGATTAAAAACCATGCTTTAATTGATATACTCAATAATCCAAACCCTCAAACCACTAAATATGAGCTTTTAGAGGAATTATCCATATATTTAGACCTTGTAGGCACTGGATATTGGGAAATAGTGTATGATACTACGGGCGAAATTCCTATGGAATTATACTCAATTAGACCCTCAAGACTCACACCAGTTCCCTCAAAAGATGATAGATTGATAGATTATTATGATTATCAGGTACGTAAATACACCAAAAAGCATAGATTTGAAACAGATGAGATTGTTCCATTCGTTTATTTTAATCCTCTCAACGATTGGATTGGTCAAGGCTCTATTCAGGCTGCTGTTGATGAGGTGGTATTGAACCAGCATATGCTGAATTGGGCTAAAGAATTCTTCAAAAAGGGTACAATAGAGGGCATTTTGACCACTGATAAACCCTTAAATAGGGGTGAAATCCTTGAAGTTAAAGCGATGTGGGATGAAATGCGTGCCAATGATCGTAGGGGTTCTACACCTGTCTTGAGTAAGAACCTTAGATTTGACTCATTAGGTTCTACCCCTCAAGATGTAGACTTCTTGGAGGGTATGAAAGAGATGCAGAAAGCTATATTAGCTGTTATGGGTGTCCCTTCCACAATGGTAGGTATTTTAGATAATGCTCAATATGATAATTTCAGTTTACAGAATGCTCACTTCAATAAGAAGACCATAATTCCAAGGGCAAATAAGATAACAGGTAATATAAATAAATATTTGTTGCCTCATTTTTCATCATTACGGACTAAAATGGAAGAAGAACCAAACATTACTTATGAAGTTGTTTTTGATATGAAGAAACTACAACAGTCAGATCAGGATTCTATTACGAGAAGGCTTACTGAACAGATAAGAACAAGTATGATAACACCACATGATGCAAACAATAGATTAGGTAACTCAGAGAACAACACAGCACCAGATGAGTACTTCATTGATGCTAGATTGATTCCTGTAGAATACAAACTTAATGGTGAAGAAGTTGCCCCTTCTATCCCTGATAGAAATTTGAAAGATATAGAAAGAACTCAAATGACTAATATGGATTTGAATAATAAGAAATCTACACAGGTTATAGGGGATGATGATGGAGGTTCCTAGATTATATCATGTATCAGATTTATTCTGTGATCCTAAAGACATTGTAGGCCTCATAGATTCTGATCATTGGGCTATTGTACGTCTCAAAGGTAACAAACAGGTTAATTACTACCTGATGTCATCTAAAAACTTTCACCTCATGAATGATGCTTTAGAAAAAGTAAGGCAACCGAATGAGAAGTTACTTGTTGATAAACCCTTACCCCAAGGAACACAAAATTGGAGTTCATTGGGAGATAATAACATTTCGTCCATAGGAGAATTGTAAAAATGAAATTAGAAGAATTAACTGAAGATAGTGTTAAACAAATGACAGATAGCGAGCTTAAGAAGTTTAAGGATCGTGTACGTCAGCTGTATACTAAGACCGAGGAATGGAAAGAAGCAATTGAGAAATCACTCATTGGTGTTAAAGACCCAATTGATCATGAGGTGTTTTATCAGAAGTATCGACTCATTTTTAATGAGATAGAGGAAAGAAACCTTGATACCAATCCTATAGGCTCTCTTGATATTGACATGGCTCGACAAGCTATGCAGGGGATAGATAAGGCTCATCACGTTCCTATATTACTGGAAGAGGATGTAGTGTTAATTAGTGGTGAGTTTGCTAAGAACCATTCAAATAGTGAAATAGTTAATATATGTAACACTATTGATATTGATGAAGAGAATATGGAGGTACTAACTGATCAATTCAAAAAGATCACAGACAAAGAAGTAGAGATAGAGGATGAACCTCATAATGATGAAATAGTTATCCCTATGTATGATCTTGTTCTATGGCCAAAGAATAATCCTTCATTCCAGAAGATGGTGTGTAGCGAAGAAACAAATCCAAAAGAAGATGATGAAAGTATTATAATTGATTTTGATAAGAGCAATAAAGAATCTTTTATCAAATCAGAAGATCAAAGACTTATTGGCGGTATCGTTTATAGTGTAAATGAACCTGACCATGATGGTGATTATGTGGAGACAGAGGAAGAGATATGGAATGCTTTGGAATCTTTCGCTGTCAGGGGAAATGTAATAAAGTTCATGCACAGGGGTAAAAGAAGAGATGTAACTGTAGTGGAGAGCTTTCAAGCAGAAGCCGATACAAAAAAGGCTAATCAGATAATTCCAAAAGGTAGCTGGTACATGACCGTTAAGGTTCATGATGATAAACTATGGAATGATGTTAAGGAAGGACATATAACAGGTTTCTCTATGTCAGGTATGGCAGAAAGCAGAATAAAAGTATAGAAAGGATATATATGTTATATTGCTACGATAGTAACATTCAATTAGTAGGAACATTTGAATCACAAGTAGAAGCATCAAAACAAACACAAATACCGAGGACTTCTATTCAATATAGTCTTTACAATAACCAACCTTTGCAAAATGGGTTCTTGTTTACAGATTATGAAATAAGTAAACCTGAGCCTTATGTTAAGGTACTTCTTTTGGATATAGAAACAAGTCCCCTGCAAGCCTATGTGTGGCAAAGATGGAAACAGAATATTCATAGCGAGCAAATGATATCTGAATGGTTCATGCTTTCATGGTCAGCTAAGTGGTTGTATAAACCTGACACACTATCTGATGTTCTAACACCAGATGAGGCTGTGAATGAGGATGATTCACGTATAGTAAAATCTTTATGGAATTTGATTGATGAAGCTTCAATCATCATTGCTCATAATGGTGATAGGTTTGACATTCCTAAGATTAATTCACGTTTCATTTTTCATGGAATTGTTCCCCCTTCACCTTATAGATCAATTGACACATGTAATGTAGCTAAAAAGCATTTCGGGTTTTCCAGCAATAAACTGGATGAACTTTGTAAACATTTTGGTATGGGACAAAAGATCAGCACTTCTTTTTCACTGTGGGTTAATTGCCTTAAAGGTGACCCATCAGCATTGAAAGAAATGGAGACTTACAATCGTAAAGACGTAGGCCTACTGGAGGAACTCTATATTAAGTTGAGACCTTGGATAAGATCACATCCTAATATAGGAATCTATATGGATGGGAATAAACCCCGTTGCTGTAATTGTGGTGGTGACAAGTTAGTTAAGAACGGTTACTATTACACCAATGTAGCAAAATACCAAGCCCTTAGATGTAAAGATTGTGGTTCACCAGCAAGGGATAGAGTCAACCTTCTCACTAAAGCAGAGAAGGAAAAACTAAAAGCCCCTACCGCTCGTTAAAAAACACTTATCACATAAAGCTAATCCGTTAGTTTTATATCTACAACAGATGTGGGTAGCAGCATCTGAGCAACTAGAGCATAAAATTAGTAACTCAGGTAAAAGCTTCCCATGTCTTTTTTTAGTTATCTCCCAAGAGTATCCAATTGTTTTTATGAAAACTTCATCACGTTCACATTTTATAAAATTGTCCAATTAAACTCTCCCACTCCTTTATAAAGAATACAATTTTTAATATAATTTTATCAGTCTTTTTACTCTTAATTGACTAATATTATAATAATAATGACTATAAATATCTTGACAAATTTTCTAAAGTTATTATAATATGTCATAATAAATTTTACAAATAAGAGGAGCTAAATATGCTAAATGATTATGTAGATGAGATATATGTTATTAATCTAGATAGAAGTACAGAAAGATTCAAAGAGTTTAATATCAATAATGGTAAGTTACTTGGGGACTTTACTAGAGTATCCGCTTGTGAGTTTTCTGTTGTACCGGGGGTGAATCAAAAGTTCATAGGTCATTATGGCTGCGCTATGTCTCATGTTAAGATAGCAAAGGAGGCTTTAAGTAAAGGCCAGAAACAGATAGCTGTGTTTGAGGATGATGCTCTTCTACATACCCGTTATAGGGAACAATCCGAAAGTGTATTCAAAATCATGGATTTAAGACAGGAATGGGACATATTCTATCTATGGAACAGGTCAAAGAATTGGGAACCAATAGAAGAAGGTAAAATTAAACTCATTGAAGGTACTGGAAGAACTCATGCAATGATATTAGGGGAAGAAGCTTTATATTTCATTGTTAATAATGAACATATGTACAAAACAAAAGCAATTGATTACGTTCTTAGAGATTCAGAGACACTCATTAAATTTGCTTCATGGTATAATCTTGTAATCACCACTCCGGGATATTCAGAGATAGAAAAAAGATTTGCATATTGTCCTTTAGACTAAAAAAAAGGTTGACAATACCAAAAAATAGGATATAATAGTATATTATGGATAAAAGAACTAAAGAAACTTCGTTTTGGCGAACAGAAAAGGAAAGGTATAAACAGTGGTACAATGGTACACTGAATAAACTTCATGGTACTTCTTCACCTGCTGTTAAGTTCACATCAGCTACAACCTTAGACCATAATGCTATAATAACATGGTGGGAACATTTTCAGAAACCTCATTATCTTGATCAATTAAGAGCAGATAGTGATATGTTTGATGGTAAAGTGGTTCTGGATATAGGTTCAGGCCCTATGCCATCAGCCGCTTGTTTCAGTAAAGCTACTATACTATGTTTAGAGCCTGCACTAGATGATTATCTATATTTAGGTTTCCCTCTTCATTATTATCCTTATAATGTAACTTGGGTGCATGGGTGTGCTGAAGATATACCTTTACAAGACAACTCAGTAGATGCTGTTATATCCGTAAATGCTATAGATCATGTTGATGATTTTAAGTCAACTGTTAAAGAAATCCAAAGAGTTCTTAAACCTGATGGTGATATCAGATTGTGTTGCCATTATCATAAAGCTAAGACATGTGAGCCTATAGCTTTATCGGATCAAAAAATGAGTAAAGCTTTTCATTGGTGTGATGGAATGAAGAAAATTGAAAAAATTCGTAACGATAAATTCGTGTGGAGTAATATGAAATGAAGATAACAGGAATAGCTGATATACATACATTCTATGATGATGTTATTATACCTGATACTGATGTACTAATCATAGCAGGGGATGTTTTAGGTGCAGGTATTATAGAAGAATGGAATAAATTCATTACATGGATAAGTAAAATCAACGTTGATAATATTATCTATGTAGCAGGTAATCATGACCGAGTACTTGAGGATGAAAAAACAAAAGAACAAGCTAAGAAAGATTTGGAAGAGGCTGGTATTATATATCTTGAGGATTCGTCAGTTACTATTGATAATATCAAGTTCTATGGTTCCCCTTGGCAGATTAAGTTCTGTAATTGGGCTTTCAACCTTGATAAACATGAATTAGATGAAAAATGGAGACTTATACCAGATGATACAGACATACTAATCACACATTCACCAGCTTATGGAATATTGGATACAAATAAAAAAGGTGAATTGAATGGTTGTTTTTTCCTAAGAAATCACATTATATATAAGGTAAAACCTAAAGCACATTTTTTCGGACATATACATGAAGGCTATGGTCAAGCTTTTGAAAGTGATGTTAATTTTTTCAATGTATCTTTATGTGATGAACACTATAATTTAATTAATAAACCTATAACTGTTGAGTTTTAAAATAAAAGAAAGGAATAGATATATGGTATTAGACTATATAAAATTCATGAATGGTGATAGAGTGAATATTAAGCTACCTAATATTGAGGGCATAATAATAGGTTGCTTTTGTTCCAATAATTATATAACATATAGTGTAGCCTATTGGCATAATGGTGAAAGATATGTAGAAACATTAATTGAGCATGAAATTGAGGCTATTAATGAAACACAAGATAATACTAGGATAGGATTTTGTAATGAAAATTAAAATTATAGTGATAATGTTGACTTTAACTCTTACGTCTTGTATGAACTGCAAAACATGGGTAACTGATATGGATGGTTATCGTTATAGAGTATGGAGAACACAAAAAAGCCCTTCACAAGTGTTCTATTATGCTTACCATGAGTATTTATTGTGTCAAAAATGGTGGAAAGGAGTTTGTAATGTTAAAAAGTAAACCAGATTGTTACTGACAGGATTTGTAAGGGCCGAAAGATGTTCACCCTTGTCTAAGTACCTTTTTTAGATTTTCGTGGCTCTCAGGTCTCAAAAACGTTTCCCTCGACCGTTTTTGAGGGGTTCAAAATGATGTGCAGAACCAGTAAAAAGATCAACAAGTAAAATTTGCTTGTTGTAAAATATATTGAAAGGAATAAAAAATGAATAACGAAAAAATTAGAGAAATAATTGGTAAAGAACAGAATGACGATATATTGTTAGGTTCACTTATAAGATTCTATACAGATAATGGTTTGTTTGTGAGAATTTGTGATAATAAAGTTAAAGTAACTTACCCCATCCCTTTGCAGACTTGTCCAAGTGTACTTTTACTTGAGGGTAAAGGAATAGTTAAGACATTGGCTGAAGGTGTGGATACTATACTGGAAAAGAAGAAAGAAGCTTTTGATAGAGAGAAAAAGATTTGTATGGATATTATCGGTGACAAGTAATGAACACCATAAGAGAACTAACTAAACTCAGTAATGGTAAAGAACTGGATATTGAGTTTCCAATCACTCTGTTCAACAAGGATGGTCATATAGTCTACTACGAGTATGAAGACAGGTATTGGCAGAAGCGTGAATATAAAAAGGAAGGTGATCAGATGTACTTAGAGGACTCTTTAGGCTTCTGGTCTAAGTGCAAGTATAAAGATGGAAAGCAGGTTTACTACGAGGACTCAGACGGATTATGGTGGACACGAGAGTATGAAGGGGACAAAGAGATCTACTTCGAGAATTCAGACGGTGACATAATAGACTACCGTGAACCTGTAGACATGACAATGGAAGAAATTATCAAAGAACTTGGCAAAAATATTAGGATAATAGAATAAAAATCTAAAGTTTTATTTGACTTTTGTCGATACATATTTTATAATAAGAGCATAACACTAAAACCTTAAAGGAGAATGTGATGAACACAATAAGAGAGCTGACAAAACTGAATAATGACGATAAGATTGATATAACCTACCCTATTGAGCTTAAGAACAAAGATGGTAACGTAGTTTATTATGAAGACGTTGATGGAAACTGGATAAAGTATAAATATAATGATGAAGGTTTACTTGTTTACTCTGAAGATTCAAAAGGTGAGGTGATAGGTTCCAATGGAAATGAGGATATTAATTTGTTGGAGTCTCTTTCATATCTTGGATTTAACGTGATGATTATAGAATAAACATATGAGAAATTAAAAGGATTATAAAATGAAAACTCAATCATTGATTGTTCAGGATGCAAAGAATAATACCCTTCAAGTAGAAAGGATATTGGAAACAGAATTAAACGAAGTAAATTCAGAATTGGCTATAAATTTACTTCAAGAGGCAATAATATGTATTGATACTATCAGAATTTTACATGGATGGAAATATGGCAAGCAATATTGATATTGAGAAACGAATACAAGCAATTGAGATAGTAGTATTGTTACTGGCTGAGTTACAAGGACTACCTGTATCCAATGAATCAGTGGAAGAGGACATTATAGAACTCGCCTCTATGTATTCCTACGAAGTTATGAGCAAACATAAAAGGACATCCCCTGATGGATAATGATAAATTAAGAAAGAATAAAAATGACTAAAGAAACAAAAAAAGATTTAGAGCAAATGATTTATAATGATATTAATGGTCTCAAAAGCCTTTTAACAGTCATACAGAATGATAAAGAAGAAGGTTATACTACAACAGTATGTGATCTACTCTCCACACACGGTAAATCAATGGCAGAGAGATATGAGGTATTTAAATTTATCATAATAGAAGAGAATGAGAAGTTGGTTGAAAACCCCCAAACATAAATTTTCAACCAATAACAACCCTTTCAAAGACATTAAACAATGAATACAATAGACATGACTAAATCGACTTATGTTGAGAGTAACCCCCAAAACTCTACATAAGTCGTAATGAATTAAGATTTTCGATAAAGAAGGTAACGTCACAGATAAACAGAAACGTACAGAGTGCGTATGGATAAAACCACACGGGATAACCGGCGGACTGTTTTAAGAAAGGCCGAGATATTGAACACAATAAAAGAAATAACAAAATTGAGTAATGGTAAAGAGCTGGATATTGGATACCCTATTAAGCTGCGTGATCAGGATGGTAACGAAGTATATTATGAGACAGAAGCTGGTTACTGGCAGAAGCGTGAGTACGAAGATGGTAACGAGACCTACTTCGAGGACTCATACGACTACTGGCATAAGATCGAGTATGACAGGGATGGTAAGCAGGTATACTTCGAGGATTCGACTGGCTACATTGAAGACCGACGAGAAACGGTT
>Ga0272440_1002590_pt1 | contig 13968 bp, 5 predicted proteins | sample SSMMMBAug17_FD_192440 | JGI IMG/M metagenome (GOLD analysis project Ga0272440, IMG submission 192440) | Marine sediment archaeal communities from Little Sippewissett salt marsh, Falmouth, MA, United States - SSM-MMB-Aug17 | ecosystem: Environmental > Aquatic > Marine > Wetlands > Sediment ...
TACCATCTGCTGATATTTCGTTCGTTTGGTCGATATCGTTTTCAATAATTTGGACATTGTCATTTCCCACATGATTCAAGATTCCAGCATCGTGCGCATCAATAATTGTGTTATTGATAATTTTTGTCTCAGGGGCCTCACCATTAATATAGCCATTACGAATGCCAAACCGCCTGGCATTTTTTACAATATTGCACCGAATTTCTGATGATGGCCCACTGGCAACCATTATGGCAGATTTGCCAATGCGGTCGTTTTTATCAACGTATGGATCAACTTTGGAACTGTCTATTGTAAATCCATTGAGCTTTACACCAATGCCAAGCGTGTTTATAAACACCTGCCCTACAATCACAGATTCATTCCCCCTGTCAACTGTGCCTTTCGTGTAATGGTCAGCATGCGCGCCGATCAATTGCACCACATGTGTCAATTTTTGGGGATTGGGATTGATTGTCAATGGCCCGCCATTAAGCGGAATATTCCAATAATCACCAATAATGATTCTTTCTTCATATCGTCCGGGGTTAACACGTATGGTATCATTTTCACCGGCGTCATCAATAGCATCCTGGATACGCGTGTATTGGCAGCCATCTGCGCATACAACTCGTTCATTTGCATTGGATACTGATGCATAGCTTATAAAAATAATCAACACAGCCAATATCCATACATAAGCCAAACTAGATTCTTTTAGTGTTTTTAATGAATTGTCTGATAATTCCATTTGTCCTCCAAAGTTGTTAAAAATTCTGTTAATAAAATTTAGGGCTCCTATTAATATAGACACAGAAAATTCGTTTTTCTTACAATAAATTTTACAAAATTATAATTTTTTTCATCCACGATAAAATATCAATGAATCCTTTAATATGGCATAAATAATCATTTTTATCAAACCTCTTTTTTAAAAAATGTGATATTTTGATTCTGTATATTTATTTATGAATATTCCCTATTAAATTAAACATTTTCGACTAACCATTTGATATTCTATTGATAACGAAATTCGTTCAAATAACCATGTGGATGAATTGACATCCACACCAATACAGGCTATTATAGCATCAAATGATCGAATTAAGATTCATATAAACACGTATATGAAACCAATAGGGAGAACAACACCATGAATTCGAACTACAAGTATGATGTGTTTATGGCCTATGCAGAGCCAGACAGCAAGCAAGCATCATCGCTTTCCGAACGATTGGGAAATGCTGGCGTAAAAGTTTTTTTTGATCAATGGGAATTGGAATCATCCAACACACGATCGGAAATGATTAAATCCGGTCTGAAATATTCGAAAAAAATTGTCATGATATGGACGCCAGATTTTTTTAAATGCGCTGAATGCCGCAAACGCGTGTTCGCCTTCCAAAAAAATTATGGCGACCTGATCCAAAAAGATCGTCTCCTTGTGCCTGCTTTGTTTAAAGATTCGGTCATATCAGAAAGCTTTGAAAATCAAATTATTATTGATTTTCGAGAGCCCGCAGATTTTGAATTAAAAATTCGCCAACTGATTGAGGCATTGGATTTGCCCCAATTCATGTATCATACAACCCGAACTGCAGAATCTACCCCCACTCAAAATCAGGATGTTATTGTATTTGATACTTTAGGCACCCAATTAAAAGGCTTTATGACTGAGATTGCTGATGTTTATTCTTTACTGAATTTTGACGTTCATGCCAATCAATATATTGAAGGCCTTCCCAATAGTTTTGTTATCAAACGTGAAGTTTCTGGGATTGGCGGGTTTACAATCAGTGCGGTGGTGGTGTGTCATTCAAGAATGACTGAAACAGAATTGACATACATGCTTGAAAAAAAGTCTGAGCTCCAACAAGAATACACAGATCATAAATGGATTTCAGTGACTGCAATGGGGTATGATAACCACCTCAGAAATCGTCTTGAAACAGAAAATTTTTCATGCACCACTTATGCGGAATTAATATTGACACTTTTGCCTTTAACTGAATATGCGCGCAAACGAAGCGATATTTGCCAGGCATGGATCAAAGAAAAATGGGAAGGCAAAGATTTGTTTATTCGTCCCAATCTGGAAACAGACACGATATTTGAAAACCAACAGGCGCTTGCCTATTTTTCACATTGGTTGGGCACTGATCAGGAAAATGTTCTTATTGTACTGGGCGATCTGGGCACGGGTAAAAGCACACTGGCGCAATTTTTATTCCATGATCTGGCAAAAACATTTTTATCAGATCCATTACGTCATCCGGCCCCAATCTTGATTCCACTCAAAGAGGTTAGAAAGGAAGTTTCACTTGAAGGAATCATTATCAGCCATTTTGCACAAAATCAAATTAACATTGATTTCAATCGTTTTTCACATCTGGTTCGGGTTGGGAAAATTATTATTTTTTTTGATGGCTTTGATGAAATGGCAGATCGGGTCCAATGGAAAGTGACGCAAAGCAACTTTAACGAACTTCTTCGTGCCGGCCAGGGCAGGGGGAAAGTTTTTCTGACCTGCCGCACCCATTATTTTAAAGACCGACGAGAACAGGTCAGCCTGATTATTGGCAAAGGGCCGCGGTTGTCATCAACAGAAACTGTTTTATATAGAGAGCTTAAACAAAAAACAGGGGCAACGCTGGTATATCTAAAGGAATTTAATCAAGATCAAATTAAAGATTACTTGCGGCGTGTCCGCCCGGATTCGTATAAAAAAGATTTTAAAAAAATTCAGCGCATTCACAATCTTGAAGAACTGGCACATCGCCCTCTGCTATTGGATTTAATTGTCAATTCACTTCCGCAGTTGGAAAACCATCAGGATGTCAATGCGGCAAATTTGTATACCATTTTTACCAATCTCTGGATTGAACGAGAACGTGAAAAAGGTCATGGCAAAGTTGTAGACAGTAAACTCAAACTGGCGATCCTGTTTCAATTAACCTGGCAGATGTGGCATGAAGAAAAAGAAGAAATTCATTATACTGATCTGGTCCAATTTTTAAAGCAGTTTGAAGACTCCCAAACAATCAAGTGGAGCAGTGATGTTTTGGATGATATTTTCAGAGAAATGATGACTGCCAGTTTTCTCAAGCGTGATGAGGATGGTAATTTTTCGTTTATGCACCGCTCATTTATGGAATTTTTTCTGGCCAAACGACTTCATATCACTTTTACTGCCAACCCGAAAGCAATATCCACTGTGCTGAATACCCGCAGATTTGATAGAAAAGTGATATTCTTTTTAACACTTTTGGATCATGGGCAAGGAAAACTAAAAGAACCACTTCAAATCATTCTTAAAAATTCATACGCCAAAAATATTTCTGAAAATGCACTTCAGATTCTCTACTGGAGCATTCGCATTGGATGCAATATGGAAGACGAAATTAACGACATGCAATTGCTTCAACAAAAAATAGGTGAAAGTATTCCAAAAGGCATTCAGATGTCTGGTGCATTGCTCCAGGAAATGGTATTTGAGGGAGCAGATTTTACTGAAGCCGACTTTAGCGGCGCTGATCTAACACGAGCAAATATTAATCACGCGATACTGGATCAAGGGGATTTTCAGGGCGCTAAACTGGATGGCATTCGTGCAGAACATGTGCGTGCAATTGGGGCAAATTTTCGTCAGGCCGCAATTACGAAAGCATCATTCAATAATTCTGATCTAACAGACAGCACCTTTGTCGGCGTGTTTAAGGATGCCAGTTTTGTTAATGTTATTGGCTTGGATATTTCAAAAAAGTTCGATCCCTCTGCATTGAACGCTGTTGTTCAGCGGGTGTACTTGAGTGGCGTAACTCAGGTTCGGGCCATTCCTGATGGAGAGTCTTTTGTCATTGGCACTGATAGTGGTCTGGTATTGATTTATCGATTGACTGATAATAAATATGCATGGATTTTTGAAGATGAAATAACATCAATTAAGGCCATCGCCTGTTCCAATGATGGAAAATTTCTGGCCTATGCGGGTATTGGCACTCGAATTATTGTGCGCAACATCCAAACAGGTAAAAAGGTATTTGTATTAAACAGGCATCGGCACGATATTTCTGGTTTGTGCTTTTCTCCTAACAATCAATTATTGGCCAGTGCCAGTCTGGATCATCAGGTATATGTCTGGAAATTAACTGATGGCGAAATTCAGTTTGAACTTGAAGGCCATACTGAAGCTGTGACATGTGTTGATTTTTCACCTGATGGCAAATGGCTGGCCAGTGGCGGGCGAGACAAAAAAGTGCGATTTTGGAACATGGCTGATGGCAAGTTTATTCGTTCTTTAATCGGGCATCCGGCGCCCATCTCAGCCATATCATTTTCACCGGACAGCACAACTCTGGCCAGTGCTGGCGGTGCCAAGATGATCAGTTTATGGTCCATTGAAACTGCCAAACAGATTCGATCCTTTATCGGGCATCATGGGCAAATCAATGCCATTCGTTTTTCACCCGATGGCACGATTCTAAGTGCAGCCTGTCTGGATAAAAAAGTATATTTCTGGCAAGTAGACAATGCCAGGAGTTTGTATCAAATGAAACGCCATGAAGGATCAGTTAATGATATCAGTTTCTTGCCTGATGGTAACACAATTATTACAGCGGGTGATGATCAATCTGTTCGCATTTGGGACGTTGAAAATCGCAAAACGATTCAGGTCATTCGATCCCATTCCGGTGCTGTATTATGCCTGGACTTTTCTCCAAATGGAAAAGCCATAGCCTGTGGTACAGCGGATAGTATGTTGATGTTATGGTCTATTGATCAATCGCAACCGCAACTGATGGTTAAAGGGCATTCCGGGCCATTGACATCCATTGGATTTTCTGGCGATGGCAAGGTGATGGTTTCAGGCAGTGAAGACAATACTATTCGAATATGGGGTGCTGATAAAGGCAGAACGCTTCATGGACATACAGGTTCAGTTACCTCAGTTTGCTTTGTGGGAGCTTCAAAAATTATTGCCAGTGCCAGCGAAGATCGAACAGTGCGCTTATGGAACATGAAAACCATGTTGACACAAAAAGGTCATGCCAATGAAATCCCTTCACTGGATGCTTCTCCTGATGGCAAATTATTGGCCAGTGGCTGTGTGGATAAAATTATATATGTTTGGAATGCGCAAAATAAAGGCAGTGTGCATACACTCAAAGGGCATGAAGATGCTGTATTATCCCTGGTGTTTTCCCAGGATGGCACACGTTTGGCCAGCAGCAGTGCTGATGGGACTGTTCGCATTTGGGATATGAAAACAGGCCAAAATACGAATGTGTTTCATGGTCATACCGGGTCTGTTTTATGTGTCCGATTTTCACCTGATGGCGTTCGTGTTGCCAGTTGCGGTGAGGATAAAACAATCCGGTTGTGGAATCCTGAATCCGACGATAGTATTGGGATACTTCGCGGTAATATGGGATGTGTATCTGTGGTGGCCTTTGCACCCAATGGCAAATATCTTGTTGGCGCAGGGCATTCAGGACGACTTCAATTTTGGGATTATAAAATCCCAAAAACAATTTTATATCGCTATTCCTTTGCACCGGGTGCCTGGCTGGATATTCTTCCGGATGGCCGATTCGATGCCAGCCCTGAAGGTTTACGATATCTGACCTATACAGAAATTAAAACATTGGAAATTTTTCAGGCCGAGGAGCTTGTTCAGGAATTATATGATCCAGAAGGGGTTCGGGAAGTTATTACTGCGTATTTTTAATCGTTTTTGGCAAATGAATAATGAATGTTGTTCCCTGGCCTTTGTCACTTTTCACCAATATTTTTCCAAAAGATAAGGGATCAAGTCTGCTCTTCGGAAATCTCTGAAAATAAGTTCCTCATTTATTAATTGTTCATCTTCTTCAGTGTAATCCTGGTTCAAAAACAAAAATGAAAAGTTTGGTACGCATATGCTTGATTTTATATTCTTGAACAGTCAAGCATTTTTAAATGGGGAACTTATTTTCCGAGCATTCCTTAACGCTTTCTACAAAGAATCAGGTGAAAGAATTAACATAAATATGGTAAATACTTATATAAAAAATATTAACAAAAGGTTTCAAACCGGTATCTCAACAGAACATACCTTTAGAGCTGATTTGCAAGCCGTGTTAGAGTCCTTTGACAAAAGTATTCTTGTAACCAACGAACCTACAAGAATTGAATGCGGCGCACCTGATTTCATTATCACAAATAACAACATTCCCATTGGCTATATCGAGGCAAAAGATATTGGTATTTCGCTGAAAAATGTTGAAAACAACGCGCAGTTAAAAAGATACAGGGAAAGTCTTGAAAATCTAATACTTACCGATTATCTTGAATTTCGTCATTATCGGAATGGCAATCTGGTAACTTCTGTTACAATTGCTGAAATTAAAGATAACAAAATTGTCCCCATACCTGCTTTTTACGATGCCTTTGAAAATCTGATCACAGATTTTTATACCCCCATCGGACAAACAATAAAAACCCCATTAAGACTTGCTGAAATGATGGCAGGTAAAGCCAGAATGATGCAGGCAATTATAGAGAAAGCAATTACCAGTGATGACGTCAATGAGCAAAACAGCACTTTAAAAGATCAAATGCTGGCTTTTCAAAAAATATTGATTCATGACATAAAACCTTCCGATTTTGCCGATGTTTACGCACAAACCATTGCCTATGGAATGTTTGCTGCTAGATTGTTTGATGAAACTCTTGAAGATTTTTCACGACAGGAAGCCGCTGAACTGATACCCAAAACAAATCCTTTTCTAAGAAGTCTTTTTGCCTATATATCAGGGCCGGATATTGATGATCGCATTCTCTGGATTGTTGATGCCCTGGCAGATATTTTCAGAGCATCCCATGTGGCAGAATTGATGAAAAATTTTGGCAGTATGACACAACAAACAGATCCTGTAATCCATTTTTATGAAACCTTTCTTTCAAAATACAATCCAAAACTCCGCAAAAGTCGTGGTGTATGGTACACGCCCGAACCGGTGGTAAAATTTATTGTCCGGGCGGTGGATGACATTTTGCAAAATGAATTTGGACTGACAGCAGGGTTGGCAGATCATTCAAAAATTAACGCTGAAATGATGGTGCAGGGATTCGGAAAAACCAGAAAGGATGTTCACAGGGTTCAGATTCTTGACCCTGCAACCGGTACAGGCACTTTTCTCGCTGAGGTGGTAAATCATATCTATGAACAATTCAAAAATCAACAAGGATTATGGTGCAGCTACATTGAAGAACATTTAATTCCGCGTATGAATGGTTTTGAAATTTTAATGGCGCCTTACACGATGGCACACATTAAACTCGGTCTGCTATTAAAGAAAACTGGTTTTAACTCAACTAAAAATGAACGTTTCAGGATATTTCTTACAAACAGTCTTGAAGCAGCGCATGAAGACACTGGAACGCTTTTTACAAGATGGCTTTCCAGAGAATCTTCTGAAGCAAATTTAATCAAGCAAGACACGCCAGTGATGGTTGTAATTGGTAATCCCCCCTATAGTGGCGAAAGCGTTAACAAAGGTAAATGGATTACGCACCTGATGGATGATTACAAAAAAGAACCCGGGGGTAAAATAAAACTACAGGAAAAAAACGCAAAATGGATCAATGATGATTATGTCAAATTTATCCGGTACAGCCAACATTTTATTGAAAAGAACAAAGAAGGGATTCTTGCGTTCATTAATAATAACAGTTTTTTAGATAATCCGACATTCAGGGGAATGCGATGGAATTTACTGACTGTATTTGATAAAATTTATATCATTGATCTGCATGGAAACTCCAAGAAAAAAGAATGCTGCCCGGATGGGTCAAAAGATGAAAATGTTTTTGATATTCAGCAGGGGGTCTCAATCAATATTTTCGTTAAACAGAGCAAAAATAAAAAACTGGGCGAAATTTTTCATTATGATCTTTATGGAAACAGACAGTACAAATATGATTTCCTGCTGAATCACCGATTGATGGATATCAATTTTTTAAAACTTCCAAATGTGAAACCGCATTATTTTTTTGTAAAAAAAGATTTTGAAAAAGAAAACATTTACAAAAAAGGTTTTTCCTTAACTGATTTGTTCAAGGTCAATTCTGTAGGAATTGTAACTGCAAGGGATGCTTTTACCATTCATGACAGCCCGCAAAAAGTGAAACAAGTGATTAACGATTTTGTTTTGTTGGAAAATGAAGAAGCACGAAGCAAATATAAACTGGGTAAAGATGTTCGCGACTGGAAAGTCAGTTTTGCAAAAAATGATTTGCTTAAAAGCAGATTAAAAGAATCAAATATTGTAAAAATTGCCTATCGTCCCTTTGATCATCGCTATACTTATTATACTGGAACTTTAAAAGGATTTCACTGTAGACCTAGAGGTGAAGTCATGAAACATTTTATCAAAGGTGAAAATGTTGGCATTGCGCTATGCAAACAGTTTAAAACAGGACATCAATATGTCCATACATTTATATCCAGACAGATCATTGAAAGTTCTTATGTATCCAATAGAACCAGTGAAATAACATATGTTTTGCCATTATATTTATATTCTGACATAAAAGAGCAGCATTCACAGGATCAAACGAAATATCGCGAACCAAACCTGAATTCTGAAATTGTACAAAAGCTTTCCCAATTAATGAAAATGAACTTTACCCCTGAAAAAGAAAACACAAATGATACATTTGCACCAATTGATATCTGTGATTATATTTATGCAGTGCTTCACGCACCTGCCTACAGGGAAAAATTCAAAGAATTTTTAAAAATTGATTTTCCGCGCATACCATATCCGAAAAATAAAAAAATATTCTGGCAACTTGTGGAAATCGGCAGTGAACTTCGAACAGTCCACCTCCTCGAAAATCAGATTGTTGAGAAATATATCACATCATACCCAAATGCGGGTGATAACAGTGTTACAAAATCAATCTCCCAAAAAAGTTTTGAAATGATTGACAGTCAAAATGGGACAGGTCGTGTGTGGATTAATGACACTCAATACTTTGACAACGTGCCGATCACAGCCTGGGAATTCTACATTGGGGGTTATCAGCCTGCTCAGAAATGGCTGAAAGACAGAAAAGGACATCAACTTGGTTTTGATGATATTCTTCATTATCAGAAAATAATCGCTGCACTAAGCCATACAAAAAGATTGATGGAGAAAAGTGTTATGGGTGTCGTGTAGAGACGCAGCATGCGACATCTCTACAGTAAAGATAAACTATACAAGAAATTTTTGTCTGATTTTGATTTTATGGTCATCAATTTACGTAAGCAATCATAAGTTTTCGGGCATTAAATGGCTTTTGGCAAATGAATAATAAATGTCGTGCCCTGGCCTTTTTCACTTTTCACGAAAATTTTTCCATGGTGTTTTTCCAGTAAATCCTTACACAATAGTAACCCCAGCCCGGTTCCTTTTTCTCCTGCTGTGCCTATCGTGTGACATTTTTTATCCATACAAAACAAATCCCCCAAAAGATCTGGATCAATACCCCGGCCATTGTCCGCAATTGAAATCTGCAAATGATCATCCAGTTCTTTGCAAGTCACATTCACTATTCCACCCGAATTTGTAAATTTAATTGCATTGGAGATCAGATTTCTAAATACTGTTGCAAGCATTTGTGGATCTGCCTGAATATAATGCTCTGAATTAAAATCGTAATTAATTTTAATATCCTTTTTATCCGCCTGTTCCTGAAACACTTGGATGGCCTGAACAATAATATATTCAATCAGTACCCGCGAAGGTTGAAAAGGTGTTGCCCCCATTTGCGTTTTGGACCATTCTAAAAAGTTCTCCAGCAATTTGTAATTTCTTTCAGCAGATGCACTCATTTCATAAATCAGGCGTTTGAGGTCTTCACGAGACCAGTCATCAAAGGATTTTGAAACATATTGCGTGAAACTTAGCAGAGATCCAAAAGCACCTTTCATATCATGGGAAACAATGGAAAAAAAACGATCTTTTGAGGCATTCAACTGGGCAAGCTTTGTTTTTTGATCTTGAATGGTCAGGTGGGTTTGTATTCTGGCACAAACCTCTGCCTTTTGAAAGGGTTTGGTAACATAATCCACTGCCCCCAGTTCAAACCCTTTAAGCTTGGTATCAATATCCGCTAAAGCGGTCATGAAAATAATTGGAATATCCCTGGTTTCTGGTTCATTTTTGAGACGTTCACAGGTTTCAAAACCATTCATGCCAGGCATCATAATATCCAGTAAAATGAGGTCCGGCTTAACACTGATTGCCCTTTTAATCGCATTGGGCCCATCGCGTGTAACCAGTATGCGGTATTTTTTCTCATGAAGGTATACAAGCAAGAGTTCAATATTGGTGGGGTTATCATCCACAACCAGGATAGTGCCACGATTTTTTTTAGATGTCATGATTATGTCTTTCAAATAAAATATTGGGCTTAATTATTCAATTCGGACAGGCACAATATCATTAATTTTAGCCCATCCCCTTTTATCTGTGGCAAATTGAATCAAGCGCCAATTTCCCTCATGACGTTCACACCCCACGATACTGCCGGCATGAAGTTCAAACAGAGCAGTCTCTCGTTCATCAGGCCCAGAACGTACAATGGCTTTTGATGATACGACAATGCCACGATTATCATAATATATATCGTACCATTTCACAGAAAACGAAAGCAAAGAAATTGCCCATAATATGCTCAGTACCACAAAGGTATAGTATGACCATTCAGAACGATGAAATCGCCTCACAATGAGGATTCCCCAAAATCCCACATGACAGATCATCATAAACCAGAATAATTCAGACAGATTGAATTGATTTAAAGTACTTTTCAGGGGAACTGTTTTCTTTTCAGGCTGATCTTCAACCTGACTTCTGGCATGTTTGAGATTGAATAACAGGTCTGGATCATCAGGAATGTAACGCATGGCTCGTTCATAATACAAAATGGCCCACCCTACTTTATCCAGACGATAAAAACAATTTCCCAAATTGAAATACAAACTGCCAGTGGGCTGCCCGCTTTGGATTACTGCCTGATAAAGATCAATCGCTTTTTGATAATCGGCATTAGCATAGGCCTCATTGGCTTGAACAAAGTCATTCAATCGTTGGCCATTTTCAGCCATCGCATGATGCGTACTGATAAAAATAATACAAATAATTATCCCCAAATTTTTCACGATTTGATTCCTTTATCCAATTGTTTTGCCATTTCCCGAATAGATTCTTCTAATACATTGATATCCTGATCAGACTGTCCTGTATACACCGCAGCTTCCAGTTTAATTAACAATGTTTTTGCTTTATTGGCAATATCCGGAACAATACCGGCATCTGTCAGGATATTCTGAACCTCATCAGGTGTCAATGTGCCCCCACTTCGCTGCAATCGCTGGTTTAAAAATTGATAAAACAGTTTGAGCATTTCAGCTACGTTTGTGGGAGATTGTAGTTTACTCATTTTCTTATAAAACTGAACCAGGGCTTTTTTGGCTGTCAGCTTTTCAATTTTTAATCGGGTTTTTCTGAAAAAAAACACAACCACGAGCAGGTACACAAAGGGCGGAAAAATAAACATGATTAAACGCTGCCATAGGAATAATCGATCATAGGAATTAATCTGAAATGCGTCAGTATGATCATGCACAGGTAGAATATCACGTTGAAAAAATTGCACTTCTTTTTTGACAGGGGGTAAAGATTGTGCCAGCGGGGTTATTTGTGTTTCTGTTGTTTGTTTTTTTCCTGGTGTAACGATCAGGTTCATTGTTTGGGTGGAAACTGTTTTATACTGTCCTTCTTTTGTGCTAAAAAAACTCAGGCGAAAGGGACCAATCGAATAATGACCTTCTTTTTGGGGAACCAGCGCCCATTTCATATTTTTTTGTCCGGTAAAACCTTCAGCAGTTTCATTGATTGCAATTTCAGGCTTATCAGAATAAACCTTAATGTTATCCATATCAGGCAATGTAATATCAGGCATTAATTGCACATTACCCGTGCCACTCATCTGAAGGGTTAAGGTCGTAGATTCCCCCGATTCAATTTTTTGAGGATCCAATCTTGCCTGCAAAGTAAATTCACCGACAAGGCCAGTAAAATCTGTGGGTTGATTGGTTTCAGGTAATGGAGATATGGTCAATTTTACCGGCTGGGATTGCACTGAATGGGGATGTGCAGATGTAAAAAAATCATCAAATACAGAAAAAGGATGCCTTGAACCACGCTGTCTTTGCATTACATTCATTTTCATAACAGTTGGCGGAATATTGAACGTACCAGTTTTTTCAGTTGTCAATGCATGGCGAATTTCAATTACTTTGTACTGCTTTCCTTTGACATTGGAACTGTACTCAGAGGGTTTACTGACCTGTTTTAACAAAAACCCCTGACCTTCGGGCAGTACAATTCCTAAATCCCGCACGGCAACACTATAATAAAATTTGACAGTGTAAAAAATTGTTTGTCCAACATAGGCATCAGTATCTGAAACAGAGGCAGTTACAAAAACTGGCTGATGAGACTGCTGTGCAGCATCTGTAGCTTGTTTGCTGACTGAAACAGTAACCGCATTACTCCGATATCTTTTGCCATTAATATCGACAAAAGCTGGGCCTATGGTAAATTTTCCCTCACGTTTGGGATATAAATAGTAGGTTTGATCAATGCTTGAAGACACCTGACCATTGACCATGCTAAAATTTGAAGATGTTCCACCTGATTCCACGCGAAAATCTTGAAGTCCTGAAACACGCGGGGTCACTGCTGATTGGGTGCCTGATACTTTAATTGTCAATTTAATGGCATCGGATTGTGTCACTGAAGATCGATCTACCTCAAGGCTTACGCCTGTGGATGCATCCAGCACAGAAGTCCATACAAAAAATATTAATATGCCTGTTATGTAAGTTTTATGATGATTGGTTATCATAAATTGTATCCCTGATAATATACTTGCAAAGTAAATAATTATGCCGCCATTTTAATCATCTTTTTACGCGCATTAATCCATTGATAAGCATCCTCAAATGATTTCATTGTCAAAAGATTCGCTCCCAATTCCATAATGTCATCACTTCGTAAAGGGTTCAATCGTGGCATTACCCTACGAAGATCAACATTAAACTTGATTGCCATCTGTCGGGCAACCATACGCTTATAGCCTTGCTTCACGCCTTGTTTTACACCTTGTTTTACACCTTTTTTGATGCCAAGTTTTTCACCTTTTTCTATCCATGTATCGGCAATTGAATTCATAATTTCCTCTCCCTTATCTTTAAATGCCTTTTTTATATTAGACTTCAGCCAATCTATATCATGCCTTTTGTTTGTACCCAAATAGCGAAGTAGAGCCTCCAAGAACTGAATGTCAGAGTCTTGATATTTGAGCAATCCAGATAATAATTCAAGTAATTCTGGCACTTTTTCTTCAAAATCATCCATAAAAAAATGCTTCATGGCCATCAAAACGACTTTTAGCAATATTGTTCCTTTGAATTCGTGGTCTTCAAAATCGGCTGTATTTATAAATTCATATGTAAATTCAGGTAGATATTTTCGATATTTTTCTCCTTCATGAAACAATGCACAAAATTCTTTTTCTATGTTCCAATTTGATTTGCCATGATACAGAACAATTGGAATAATCGGAAATAGATATTCAGTATCGATTCCAGTGTTCGGAGATTTGTTTAATTTTTCATTCTCTTTGCGAATTTTTTCTCTATTTTCATGATTCGTCTGATGTTGTGTTTCACAAATCCGCAAAATATAAATCAATAATTGCAACATTACCCAGCGATCAACAAAACTCTTATGTTCCAACAGGAAATAGATAAATAAAGTGTTGGCACCAATTGTTTGTATTCGATACAACAAATCTGACTGAACTGGCTTCAATTCATTGCTGATAAATGATTTTTTTTCCAGATGTAATGTGGTCAGATCTAATTCCTTTACAACTGATTCTGGCAAA
>Ga0272440_1002591_pt1 | contig 13965 bp, 11 predicted proteins | sample SSMMMBAug17_FD_192440 | JGI IMG/M metagenome (GOLD analysis project Ga0272440, IMG submission 192440) | Marine sediment archaeal communities from Little Sippewissett salt marsh, Falmouth, MA, United States - SSM-MMB-Aug17 | ecosystem: Environmental > Aquatic > Marine > Wetlands > Sediment ...
AACCCTGTTACAGGAAAGAGTTGGGGAATTGATTATTATGTTAAAGGTGATGCTGATATTTTTGAAATAAAAGAACAGTCATTTACAGGAAAATTAAAAAAGAGCAATCATCCAATTTCAGGAAAACATAAATATGGAGTAATATTAAGATGAAAAAAGAATGGCAAAAGGATATTGAAATTATAAAGAATTGTCTTCAAAACCTGGATATTGAAAAGCATGAAGCACATACAATTTTCTATAAAGAATATACAAATTATATCAAATACAGAGTTCTTAAGATAATCAGATCTCATAATTTTCCATTATCAGATATTCCAGGAACATTAGATGTATATGCGCATGAAATATTAATTGATCTATTATTAAAAGGTCAACTGGAAAAATATAACCCGGATTTTGAAAAGGCGATTCATCCTAAAAGTTGGATAAATTTGATAACCTATAAAAAAACACTGAATTTAATTCGAAAAGATCTGAAAGGATTGGATCAGAAAGTTTGTATTGAGGATATCATCTTAATTGACAACTTGTCCCCGGATATATTTCTTCAATTCCTCGCTCTTATTGAGTTAATAGAGAAGTTACCACCAGAAAAATCTTCCTTACTGCTAGAAAAGTTTTCTAAACAAGAATCAATTAAAAATATTGCGAAAAAGCTCAAGAAAAAGCCCAATACAGTTACTCAAATGATTAGAAGAATTGTACAAGAAATAGCTGATGATTTCTTTAAAGACTAATTAACAGGAAGGTTAATTATTTGGTTTTAAACAATTAATCTAAGAAAAGGAAGTTAAAATGAAAACAAAAAAATGCAATTATACACAAAAAATAATTACAATTTTAATAGATACTATTGATAACCCAAAAAATGAGGAGATGGTTGATGCTATTGGTCATATAAATGAATGTCCAATTTGTCAGGAAGAATTCAAGTTGCTTTCAACAGTTTTTCTTGAGCCAGATCAAAAAGAAATTCCATCAATGTCATATGAAGATGCCTGTAAAGGACTTGAACAAATGAAACAACAAATGAAATCTAAACAAGAACCTTCATATTCCGATTTTTCCCAAACAGTAAAAAAACATAAAAAAAATCTTCAACCGCTTTCAGATTTTAAAAATAAAATTCTATCATGGGTATCAGAACCTTTTGAACGATTAGTACCTGAACCTGCTTTAGTAAAAATACAACCCAGTTACCCCCAAAAGAAAAGGAAAGGTATAGTGCAAGCTGACCATTCAAAAAAGGATAATACTACTTATATAAATAAATACATAGGTCAACAACATTGGTCACTAGGTTTTAAAAAAACGAACCTGCAGCATATCCTGTTTATTTTATCAGTAACTCCAGTAGACCAGAATGATTACCTGCAGAACGCTCGGATAAAACTGATAAATATAGATAATAATGATGGTCAATCAAAACCAATGACAAATGGAAAAGCCTCTCTTGAGATACAGGATTATGGTATGTTTAACTTGATTATTAAACATTTATCTTCAGAAATAGGAAGCTATCAATTTAAAATTGATGTGGATGGCATTTATGAATAGCAATAAACAGGCAATACGTTTGTACGTAACTGTAACAAGAGATTTTGACAAAATTGATTACAGACTGCACTATGATTCGGACTCAAAATTTTTACAAGAACAAAAAGAGATAACAAAGGACTTATTAAACAACATTGAACAAGAATGTTTTGAAATGATTGACCAGCTTAATAGCGATATTGACAATATTTTAAAAGATGAAAGATTGAAAACAACTGGTATTTATATATGTGAGCAATTGTTAACAACCAGATTAAAAGATCATTTCAATGTAACAAAGGCCGAATATTTAATTCTGTATATAGACAAGGCTCTGGTTAATATTCCCTGGGAACTGCTTTATATCAGTCAGGAAACGATGGTTTGCGAAAAATTTTTTGTTGGAAGGCTTATCAATCATGAAGCAATAAAAAGATCAGAAGAAAGATCCATCAATTCAGAATTGAATATGCTCATTGTAACGCCTGATGGAAACTTAAGCCACGCAATTCCAGAAAGTGATGAGATATGCAGCAAGGCTGATTCTTTCAATAATTCTTACAGCCACCTGGATTTGTCGGCAGAATCAGATTCTCAGATTACCGCACATAATATTACCTATAAAATAAAAAATTATGATTTCGTACATTTCGTTGGTCATGCTGAGTTCAATAATGAAATAAGTGAAAATGGATGGATTCTTAAGCCGGATCCTGTTTATGATAACGATAATGGAAACACAAATGATAAAAAAAATGAATACAGTATATTGACATCAAAAAAAATTGAAAAAATGGCTGGAGGTACCCCGATGCCTTTGCTTGTTTTTTCCAATGCATGTCAATCTGCAAGAACAAAAACACAATTAAGTAATCAGGAAGCTAACTTTGGACTGGTCTATGCTTTTATCGGAACAGGTGTTAAACATTATATTGGAACATATTGGGATATTACCGATGAAGCTGCTCACTTTTTTGCTGTTTCTTTTTACCATTATTTATTTTCCGGATATTCCATTGGTGAGTCAATATATGAAGCCAGAAAAATTGTCCTTGAAAAAAATAAATGTTTTTGCTGGGCAAGTTACCAGCTTTATGGCGATCCCCAGGTCATCTATTTTAATGATCGCCCTCAAAACGAACCGATCAAAAAGCCTCAACCTCCTAAAAAAGATCACTTCAAAAACGAAAAAGTAGAACAAAAGCCAACCAGAACAATAAAAGAATTTTTACAAAAATTAAAAGTAAACTCACAACAGATAACATCAAAAAACTGGATAACAACAATATTACTGATGACAATAATTTTCTGCATTATGATTTTCAGTTTTAAGCTTTTGGGATTATTTAACAGGTATTTATATTTATTAGACATGAGAAGCCAGGATAATAAAATTCAAAGATACCAGGCAAAAGTGGAAAAAGACAAGGAAAAGGTTGAAACATTAATGGCTCAGATTGCAGAACAAGGTGTCCCTGTTGATCGAAAAAAAAGGTTTACAATTGCTGTATATGACGGTTCGCGTTTTTTTGACTCAATGAATGATATCCCCAAATTCAAGACAATTATCTCTGCAATTGACAAAGAAATTAACAATAAAAGTTTATACACATGCAAAGTTACCGATGAATTATTTTTAAAACAAATACTTATCGATATAAATACTCAATTAAATCACCAACCAGGCAAAGAAAATGAAATGGATAAGTCGGAAGAAACAGAAAAAATTGCCTCAATAAATTATCCGGATGTTTATCTTTTTGTGGAAGTTGTGAAAAAAAACGATAACAAACCTGCCCAACTGATTATGACACTGGCAGACTCAAAAGGGATTATCAGTACTTTTAATGAAGAATATAATGATGAGGCTGGTATTTTTAATCAAGCACCTGAGTTTACAAGAAATTTGTTAAAAAAAATAAATACTTACAATGCTCCTGAGGCAAGGATAACAGGCAAAAACAAATCAAATATCCAGTTAGATATTGGTTCAGACTATGGACTTAAAATAAAGCAAACGTTCATTTTAATCGATAATCCGAAGCAAATAACTATAACAATCTCGTCAGTGACTGATTATACCAGTACCGCAAAGGTTTATTCTCATGCAGATCAATTAAAAGAAGGAGATGTTATTGAGCTTATGCTTTTCAATCAGGAGTGAAAAACTGGTTAAATAGGGCGCATCCAATGGATGGGGAAGAAGCATTGTTCATTCTTTTTTTGAACCTGGATTACGCTGAAGAAGATGAATAAGATGATTTTAATTTAAAGTGTTTTTTTTCATCTTTTTCATCTTTTTCAGCGTAATCCAGGTTCAAAAATGAAAATGAACAATGCTTCCCCCATCTGTTGTATACGCCCGGTGAAATAATACATTTTTCTATCCTGGTGTCACACTTTAATAAATTGTGGTTCCTTAAAAAAGTCAATTATAATATTAACCATTTCCAAACAGGAACAACAGTAATATTATGTTCCAACACTTGTTCATCATCCCAGGTAATAATGCTCGCATTATCTAAGGACAATTCCTGCATGGCAGCTTTCATCCCACGCAACTCTCTGTTGAATGTTTTCTCATTAGACATATCCCAGCAAACCTGAAATAGATGCATATCACCTGTGACTGAATGTTTCGCAAAAAAATCAGTTTCATAGCCTGATTGTGTATTGATATAGGCGATCTCGTATCCTTTACGAAGCAAATGCATAAAAACAAGATTTTCAAGTAAAGCACCATTATTAACAGTATGCCTGAATGTCATGGCATTTACCAAACCATTGTCAACAACATAAACCTTGACAGGGTTGACAATTCTTGTTTTCTCAGAAAGCGTATGAATTGGAATTTTATAACATACAAAGGCATCTGTTAAATATTCCATATAGGTATATAAATTATCTTTACTGCACTTGACTGACATGCTTTTCATTGTATGATAGAATTTGTTTATGCTAAATTTTTCACTACATGAATGCATGATCTGACGAAGTAAATATTTTAGAGCCGTAATATTCGTAACATGATGTCGCTCAATGATATCCTTTAATAAAACAGAATCAAGATAGCCCTGGAGGATTTCTGTTTGCAATTGTTTTTCCAGCAACTGAACTTCTGGAAACCCACCCATTATAAAATATTGATTCATCGCATTTCGTAAAATAGCAGCATTTTTGGAACCAAAAGATCTTGGAACAGTAGCAAAATAATTATGATATCGTAGAAATTCAGAAAAACTAAATGGATACATGACAATTGGTAAAGATCTCCCACGAAGGCAAGTTGCAATTTCTGAACTGAGCAATTTTGATGATGAACCGCTGATAAATATCTGAGCATTTTCTGTATCAATCAAGCGCCGAATAAAAGATTCCCAATGTTGAATACGTTGAATTTCATCCCAAAAAAAATAACAGCAATTATTTTTGTTGTTTGGAAACCTGGCATAATAAACATCCAAAATATCCTGAAAGTTACTGACATGAAAATCCATTAATCTGTCATCTTCAAAATTCAGGTAAAGCATTCTGTTCTTGTTGATTCCTTTATCACATAATGATTTTATTTTTTGAAACAGAAACCAGGTCTTACCACTTCGCCTCATGCCAATTATCACACTTGCTTTACCATGTATTTCATAGAGGGGAATATCTCTTGGCATTAAGTCTGGCAATTCACGCTCATGAAAATCATCAATTAATTGGGATATTATCTGTTTCATATTGTCAATTTATCCTGAATTTAAGGAAAGATCAATAGAAAACTATCATTAAAAAAATAAAAGATTCTTGGTTAATGCATTTTTTATAGCGTATTATGAAATTATTCATGAAAAATTCAGAGAATGTCACATTTAATTATTTTTTGGGTAATTTATTAATAAAGATTCAATTATTTTAGTTCCATAAAAAAAGATGCTGTTATGTCACATATTTAATGGATCAGGGTAATATATAAGTAAACAGAGCTCAGGTAGTTAGCAATTTATAATGCTCATGCAACATTACTCAGATTTTTATACTGCCAAAAAAATAATGCATTAATATTTTTTATTATACAGGGAGGAATATTGTTATGAAAAAACAAATAATCATTTTTATTAAAATTCTTATCATTAGCGCTGCTCTCTTAGTCTCAGGAGTTGCCTGTGGAGGAAGTGATGATGATGGTGGTAAAGGCGGGAGTAACAGTGAAAATAATGATACGAATCCGATTGATATTACCGGAACCTGGGAGTTTGTAAAATTAACTGGCAGTGCTCCCAGCAGTATTGTTGCTGATATTGTTCAGGAGGGGAATTCAATTTCTGGAAATACATCTTCCGGAAAACTTTCAGGATCAATTAATGAAAAGAAAGTCTATTTTACAGTACCTGTTACTGAGTATGATATAGGCAGTGGTTTGTTTAAAATAGTCATTTATGCGTACTCAGGCACCGTAGATGATACCGCCATCCAAATTACTGGTATTATTCTCAAAGTGCCAGGGGGTGAAGTAGGAACTTTTCTGGGAGGAAGAACAACAGAAATATAGAATGGTCAATTTATTTATTTGCTATAAGCAATTTTTTATAGTTTTAATTATTAATACTTTATTAAACAGAAGGAGTTAAAATGAATTCACTTACTTTAAAATTGGCTTTAATTTTTCTTTTTTGTGCAGCTGTTGTAACAGCTTGCAGTAGTGGTGATGATGATGATTCCGGTTCTGTTAACAACGATATTGTTGCAACAGAAACTTGGGACTCAGACCTTTCAAATGGAGATGGCTATGGGACCTGGACATTTAAAAAGAGAACCGATGGTTCAATTTTTGTCGATGGAGAATGGGTGTATGAGGGGAATTCAGCACCAGAAACTGTCACCTGTCCATTTACAAATGCTCCTGTCATACTTGATGGGAATAAAATGAGTTTTACTGCGAATGGGACCGCTTATTTAAAAGATCGTGAAGGCCCTGGTAGCACCTCTGGATTTGTATTGAAAGTAGCTGCAGATGGTATCGGAGGGGCTTCTACTTCTCACTTTTCATATGAAATTGAATTTGATAGCCCATATTGGCAGCCAAACCGTGTTTCAGGTGAAGGAGAGGCAAGTTTAACCGGTGAAAGTGAAATATTTAATAGTTCAGAATACTCAAAAAAAGAGTTTTTGACTCTGAATTATTAATTATATTTCATTCTCGACCAATGTTGTCTATCAACTAAAACCAAATTAATATTAAGGAAAAATTAAATGAAGGTAAAAAAAGTAAATAGAAAACCAATCTGCATTTTTTTAGCCATTTTATTTTCGGTATTATCAACATCGTACTGTAATGCTATTAATTTTATGCCAACATTAGAGACTGGAATGTTTAAAACAGGTTTCGAAATTTCTTTTGGAAGTCAAGATTTTGAAATTGATGAAATTGGTAAAAACGAATCTGATATTAATCGTTACTATCTTGGAGGAGAGTACGCAATTAGTAAAAAGATTAGCGTATATGGAATAATCGGATTGACCGATATTCAGAGTGACGGGTTCAATGCTCCATCTTTAGAAAGTGACGGGCGCATAAAATTTGAACCCGACCCAGGTATCTCTTATGGCTTAGGTCTTAAAGCAGCTTTTATAGAGGAAGAAAAATTTAGATTTGGTTTGTCAGTACAAATCTCTAAATTCAGTATTGATAAAGAAAATATTTCAGATCCAGAAGGATTTGTATTAACTAGTGGTGGGTATTTCCAGGGTGCATATTGGCTTTATGGTTATAATGCTGAATCTGAAGGAACAGCTTATAATATCTGTCTTGGAGGAAATTATTATACTGATATGGATATAGTGTTTTATGGTGGGCTCTACTTTTCCAAAATCGATATTGATTTTACAATGGAAAGAGTTGCGCCTGAGTACGAAATTTTTGAAGGCTATAACGACTTGTCATCATATGGAAAAGAAGACTTCATCAATGCATATAATGACCGGCTAAACGAATTAGGTTTCAGTGGTAAAAAACAGGAAAAGGATTTTGACTTAAATGAAAGTGATCCAGTAGGCATAGTTTTCGGATGAGTTTATAACTTCCATAAATGCTTTGAAGTAGGCCTTGAAGCAAGATTTATTAATGAAACGTCTTTTGCTTTAAATCTTGGCTATGTATTTTAATTGAAAGGATATAATAATGAAAAATTTAAAATACTTTATATTGATTTTTCTATATTTGCTTATATTTGCTGCATGTTCTAAGCCTCCTATAAAAGAAACAGGAGGACAAGGCGATATATGGTTAATTTACAATCAATCATATAATCATAGAAGTGTAGCTTCCACTGACCAATACATTAGCTTTTCATCTCAGAATGTTATCTATGAAGGTTCCTATTTAGAATCAAAAGAAAAAATTACATGTAAAGGAAATAGAAGAATGAAAGATTGTCAGCATAAATTATTAACTGAAACAATTTTAGAACAGGAGATTAGTGATGATAATTAAATCTAAGAATATAGCTCTATTTTTTTTCTTGATGCTTTTTATTTTGTCAGGATGTGAAACACCAATGATGTTGCTTAATCATAATCCGGAAGTAATCATTAAAAAAAAATTAGATAACTCTATAAATGAGAATGACTTTCAAAAAAAAATATTTGTTTTACGAATGGTTAATGATTTATCAAAAGCACCAACTGGTGCATACCTGAATGATCATTATTTTTTCGTAAACCCAGTTAATCAAACATACTTGCTCAGTCAACCCGGATTTGTTTTATTTGAAAAAATTGCAGATGCTTTGAAAAAACAAAATGCAATAGTTTACAGGCAATATAATCAACAAGAAATCAATTCAGACCTGAAATATCATGCTTGTATAGTAACACTTAGTGTAAAGGATATGGAAGTCCATCTATGGGAAAGAAAAAAAGAAGGAACATTTTATCTTGCAAAAGCGCATGCACTTTTAAGCATTCATTTACCTTCGGGAGAACATATATCCTCCGAAGATAGTGTTTCTGCTAAAGTCAATGAATCTGATGATGTCTTCGATGTATTGGCAAATAAATTTTGTGATATTATTAAAACAAAAATTTGAAGGAGTTAATAATGAAAAAAATTTTATTTTATAAAATCTTATTAATAATTACATTTAGTCTACTTTTTTTTGCTTGTACAAGAGCGGATAAAACTGGTAATATGCTACATTCTTTCAAAAATATTGATATAAAAAAATTTCAATATCCATTAAACTGCAAAATAGAGGTTAAATCTGTTATAGATAGACGATCTGAGTTTGAAAGAAAAGGGGTATCACAAAAAAAGTATCATACTTTCATCCCTTTACTCCTTTTATTTATGTGGACTTCCGCTGGCCCTATTTATACTGATATTGACTCATATGATTATGATTTTATAGGTAGTTTAGACAAGATAATCATTGATACAATCAAAAAAAGCAACTTATCATCAAATAATGAAAGTAGAAAGTATGTATTACAACCTGAATTGCTTCATTTTTATAGCGTTTCATATGAGAAAGGTGTTTATGCGTTTGGAGCTGGGGGAATGGCTGAGACACATAACTACTTTCCAACAGGATATGTTTGTATTAAATTATCATTATTTAATGAAAAGACGCCTACACAAAAGCAAGTCAGATATATAACAAACGCTTTTCTTTTTAATCCATCAGCAAAAAAACTTTCTATTAATCATACTGCGATGACAGGAATAGTAGAAAGTGAAAAGAATAAAGTCGCAGTTGCTTTAATATCATTGGAAAAAGCATTAAAATCTTTACCAAATGTAGTTGATGAAATGCTAGCTGAAGAAAAACTTGGAAAAAGTGTTGGTATAAAACCTAAAACTTTTATGATTGTCCGTCTGACAAAAGAATATGATTTTCAAGAAGAAATGATAATAGATTATGATACAGGTTTAGTAATTAGCGATACAATCGTACCAAGAACAACAGCAATTATTTCAAAACCAAATGAATGGGTCGTGCCTCCATATTCGGAATCAGGACATTGGTTGTCTTCAAAGGATTATGGCTACTATATTGACATCTTGAAACTAAAATACAAAGTTAAATATAAAGATAATATAACCTGTGCAAATTTTTATGGAATTAAATAATAAAAGTTAAATTAAGGATAGTGAAAAAAATGAAACAATTATTTAATTTTGTTTTATTTTGTTTTATATGATGGTGATATCTTTCTCAAATATACCGGAATGTCTTGCTTTATAACGTAATAATATAAAAGATTTATATGTGGTTATGATAACAAAGTCGGTATAGAAGATGTCGTATACAGTCTAAAATCCGGGAGGATTCTATGAAAATTAGGAAGTATTTTTATTTTTTTGTATTATTGTTTCTTATAAGTTGTGGTGGAAATAGTGAAGACAATGAGCATTCACTATCAAACAAAAATATCATCTCATCTGAAGAATGGTTATGCACTTCAAATGACGGAACAGGTAGTGGGCAGTGGACTTTTAGCAAAGATATTAATGGACAAATTATTGCTGAAGGAGATTTTTGCCAGGTTTATGAAGGCTTAGCAGTTGTTATAAGTCCTTTTTCAACAGGTAATGTGTCTATTAATGATAATTTGGCATCTTTTTCTGCAAAGGGGACTGCTTCAATTGAATTTAAAAATAATTTCACAGATACTTCGACCTATGAATTATATGTTGAACTAGTTTTTGATCAAAATGAAATGCCAGTAGCAACATATTCTATTGAATTTTTAAATCCTGACTGGTCTCTTGATGGAGAACAGCTTACTATAGAAGGTGCAGCAACAACCTTTCGTGTTCAAAAAAATGGACATGATCTTTCACCGGAAATGAATAAGCTTAAACCAACTGGCGATTGGAAGCCAAAAGCAAAATATTTTGATAACAATAAATCTATTGAGATTTATCTTCAATCTTACTGTACTGAATTTCACAATGAAGTTCCTGATGAAGGCCAATTGTTCGATGAGGTGAAACAAACAGGAGACGCATTTTTTAAAGCCTATTCACGTTTCTATAACTCACTGTATTCAATCTGTGCCAATTCATATGGTATAAATGTATTGGACAAAAGAGTTGTTATTGAAAAGGACTATCGCGGCAAATTAAGACAACTCTTTAAAAAACTGGCATTAATTCAATACAAATCTTATGAATTTAAAGAATTACTGTTTGGATTCGTAAATCAGCAATCTCAACTAAATAGTGATAAATACTTATTTGATCAGTTGTTTCAACGCGCATTGTGGATAAAAACAGATAATATTTCGCCTGAAAGTATTTATGATGTTGATGATGACATTAATAATATAATTGATATGTTAGAATTATTAGCTGTCCATGAATCTGATAAATCAAACATATCAAATATCATGCATTCTATTAATAATCTAGAAAATGAGTACATCAATAATGTTCATGAAAGTGCACTAGATCTTCTTGATCTGATCAATCAGTATGATACATTTTCAAGTTTTAGTGAGTTAAATGCTAATCGTATCGACTTGATTGAAGCTAAAAAAAAGGGACTCATTGACTACAAAATAGAAGGGACAGGCAGATATGCTGGTAATAGTTTAAAATTGATCATTAATTCATATACTGATGATGTTTTAAACCTGGAAATACCAGATGGTCTGGTGAATACGCCGATTAATTCTTCTCGTGATGCCAAAGGTATCGTCTTAAATAATTTCAAAACAAATAGTAAGAATAGCTTTTCATTTAAATCTCATTTTTTGAAATTTTTAGATCATTCAGATTCAAATAATTACGATTTGTTGGCATCAGCTTCAGTTCAATCAATGATGAGTGTTGCATCAATTAGAAACGTTACGCTGAATGATCCAAATACACAAAAAGTCTCAACATATTCTTCAGATAGTTATCAAAATGGACAAATTTTAATAACAGGCTCTGATAATAATGGAACGACAGCTCAGGATACATCTACAGGCAGTAATTTTATTATTAACAAATTGATATTAAATAGTGATGATTCAGATATTATTAATGCTGAAGCTGCTATTATTGAACAAGTAAAAACGATTGTTGCATCTGGTGGAGTTCCTCCATTATCTATACCTGGTGTAAGCCATGTCTCTATTGGAAATGAAAAAGTAGCTATTTATTGTTATGGTAAGTTTATCGGTGTAACAGATTTAGCTTATGGAATTAAATATGGCGTTTTTGATGAAACAACTGGAAAAAGAATTCAAGATATTGTCTCAAATTATCCAGAAATTATTCAAGATTCAAGTATTTTTAGAACACTATTCTGGGTATACTATGTTAATAACATGACATTAGAAAAGATTTTAAATTCTGTAAACGAGGAATCGTATTATGAATTTTTTCAGCATATGAATAATGATATTGAGGAGTTTGACATTGATCCGGATACAGAGACAGAGATTATAACAAAATGTTTTGAGACTGTCATTAATGAAAAAATAAGTAATGTTTGCACCAAATATCTTGTTCAAGATGGAACTGTTGTTGATATTCTTTTTGAAATAAGTAAAAATCCAACTTCATTGAATGCTTTTATTAAATCAGAAATCACCGAATATGAACAGCTTAAGAACAGTAGCTCAAAATCAGTAATGCCTCCATTAAATAAATCAAATTCAATGAATACCAGTCAACTCCCAAAAAATCATATTCATTCAAAGTCTAATCAACTTATTGAGTTTACCAGTGTACCTTTTCATGGAGAAAGAATAAAGAATTTAAAAGGAAAAATCAATGTTAATAACATAGAAAACTACAAACTCGCGGTATATATATACAACAATGGTTGGTGGATTAAACCATATCAACATGATAGAATAACTCCAATCAATAATGATAGAACTTGGGTTTGTGATATAACAACATCATCTAATGACCATTTGTCTAATAAAATTAAGGTTTTTTTGTTAGACATTCAAACTGTCCCACCGCTGATGAATGGTAATAAAAGTTTTCCGCAAGAATTCTTAAATAGTGTTTTTTGTGAGGCATATATTAACCGAAAACCAAAAAGATTTAATTAATTATGATACGTTATAAAGTGTTTGATTCTAAATATTTCTCATTGATTTGTTTTATTATCTTTGTTTGTTTATTTGTTAGTTGTGGCGGAGATGGTGATAGTTACGATGAATCTGAACAAACGAATCAATATTTGTACCCATTAAGTGGAAATGTTTTTTATGAGGAATATATCCCTACTGATACAGGATTATCAAACGAAATTTATACTGAACCAGTAAGATATGCAAACTATGAAATAGTTTCAGAGGATGGGTCGCTCATTAAAAAAGGAAGTCTGGATAAAGATGGCGGTTATTATGCAGAACGAAAAAAAGATGAAAGTATTTATGTGAATATTTATTCAGATACACGATTTTCTGGAATAGCCAATACTTACGTTGTAGATTCAAATGGTTATGTTTACATTTATACATCACCACTAATTACGCCTGATCTAAGCATTAATACCGACATAACGATTCGTATTGTAAACCATGGACAAAAGTCCGGTGCTTATAATATTTTGGATGTCGCCTCAACATGTTCTAAAAAAATGATTGATTCTACCAAAATAATGCACCCCGAACTGAGAATAACATGGGAACTTGGTAATTTAAATAAAATCGTTTTTGGAAAAATTGTAAGCTCAAGTTTTTATAGTCGCAGTGAAACCATTCCTACTATTTACCTTGTTGGAGGACAAGAGACATTTGATAAATCAATTGATCTGGAATCTGAAACCGCCCATTTTGATGATATGGTTATTGCTCACGAAATTGGTCATTTTATGTTAGATCATTATTCTGTTGATGCATCACAAGGAGGAGGCCATAATGGTAACAATTTATATCCTTCATTGTCATTAAGCGAAGGTTTTGCAACATGGTTCGCTGCTGCATGCCTGAAGAATCCTAATTATCTATCAACAGTCGGTCTTCCCCCAAAACAACAGTTAAATTTTTCAAATTATAATATTGAAAATATAGATAATATACCATATCGAAGTTTTGGAATTCAAAGTGAATTTACTGTATCAGAAATTCTTTGGGATATTTATGATGGTTCTGAAGACTATTCAATAGATTCCGATAATGATGGCATACAAATAAATTTTGATGATATTATGCATATATTTCAATTGTTTCGCAAACAAAAAGACTATCCTTTTTTGATTACATTTTTGGATAGATTAAAGGACAATAATTTTCTTACTGAATTGGAAATATCAAACTTATTACAAAGTCCAACTGATCAATATATTGAGTATCCTTACCCGGTTGTATGGCCCTTTCAAATGGAATTAGAAATGGCATACCCAATAGATGGGAATCCATATTTTATTGGGATCCCAGAATCAGGGACGATTGAAAGTGAATCATACTTATTTTCTGGTTCATTTTTTT
>Ga0272440_1002592_pt1 | contig 13960 bp, 2 predicted proteins | sample SSMMMBAug17_FD_192440 | JGI IMG/M metagenome (GOLD analysis project Ga0272440, IMG submission 192440) | Marine sediment archaeal communities from Little Sippewissett salt marsh, Falmouth, MA, United States - SSM-MMB-Aug17 | ecosystem: Environmental > Aquatic > Marine > Wetlands > Sediment ...
ATTATCAAAAGTACATACCAGAATTTACATATGAATTGATCGATACAGCAGAATTGAACATTGACCTATTCAAAGGAAATGTCATTGTTCATGTTGCCTTGATGGTCATGAAACATTATTTTATGGATGACTTTGAAGAAAAAGTTCCGGAATTATTGAAACTTTTAGCTGAATTGTTTGAACAGATTGATACAGATACTGGTTTTCTTGAGGTGTTTTTACGTTATATCAGTTCAAATAAAAAGTGTGATAAAGAATGGTTGAAAAAACAAGTTGTCCATGTATTTAAAGAAAAAGGAGAAGACGTTATGAATTATTGGATTGAAGAAGGTATAGAGATCGGTAAAGACCTGGGTAAGGAAATTGGCATTCTGGAAGAAGGCCGAAGAATGTTGATGGAAGCCCTCACGATTAAATTTAATAGTGTTTCCAATGCAATAGAAAATATTATTCAGGATATAAAAGACAGAAATGTTCTGAGCAATCTACATCGTGAAGCTATTTTGTCAAACAATTTGAATGAATTTCAACTTCGTTTAGAGGCATGCAAGTAAAACAGAAAAGGGAATGTTTTCCCTTTTCTGTTTTTTTATAGCACCAACTTATGAGTTCTCGTGTGCAAATGATTCTTCATTACGACGAGATAAGAAACAATTAATATCAAAGCAAACAATAATATGCCCCATTCATTCATAGCCGGTACAGCAATATTCTCATAACTTACCTGATATAAAAAAGAATAGACAATCTGTGTATTCCCATTGCCCGCTGAATCAACAACCCTATTTTCTGGAATAAAAATGCTGACAGAACCTTTTTTTTCAGGAAAAATATCAAAAGTAAAAACAGTATCAGAATGGGGTTCATCAGGCATAAAATTGACTTTATTTCCATTATACACAGTAATATCAGATAGATCGAAATCACTTACAACTTCATTAAACCTTATGGTTATATGAACTGGTGTTATGTCCGATGAACTGGAGTGGATTGTTGCTGTTGGTGGTTTTCTTTAACAAGCGTAGACCAATGTTACTGAAACAGGAGAGAAATATCAGCATAAGACCTGTCAAAAAGACTAACCCAATTATCCCAAAAGAAAAGCCGTCAACAACTGAAATAAAACAATTTCCAGCCGGTGCATCAACAGAATAAGGATTGACATCTGGTTTTGGGGAGGGGGATTCTTCTCTGCTAACATCCAATCCCATTGAACTTAAATGAGGGGTTTGCAATACAATAAATATGTCTGATGGTAAATATTGTAAGTACTCAGTATGAAAGCCATGAATGCCATCCCCTTTTTCATTTACTTTGACAGGCACCAGATGATCCTTGACTTTTGCCATAAAAGATGTATACGCACCTGAATCTGAGTTGATCAATATGGGCAAGGACACTAAAGGCAGCATTTCCTCATTGAGATCACTCAAACGTTTTTTGGATTCATCAAGATATGGATTATAATATACTGGTGTTAAAGGCATTTCCGATCCATTGAGATAGAACTCGACCCGAACGCCTGTTCCCAAAGAATTCTGTCCAAATGTATAATTGGTTATTTTGACGCGCAGCTGTTCATTAGATTGAACATGTCGCGCATGTTGAGGATCAATGTTATATGTATCACTGCTGTCATCGTATTTAAGATCGTTTTGCTCATCCACAAATAAATAATCTAATGGGATCGCCGGAATATTAATTTCTGCAGGAATATCCTGCCCATCAATGTCTTTCATCAAAATATGAATGGTGGTTCCCAATAAAGGATAGAATACACTTTCACCATTGGAAATATATTGTATTTCACCATAATTATCTGCAAAATGTTTTTCATCATCAGATTGGTGTGCCAATTTACTGGCAGTTGAATCATATTCGATATAGGTGATTGAACAAGTATCCACTGGTGTATCTGGATTTTGTGTATCATAGAATTTGAATGTTACCAAATATGTTAAATCCCCCTCTCCTGGTTGATCATGCTCTCTTGTGGTATAGTGTTGGTTTGTTGTCCAACGATAGGTATAAGGCGCATCAATTGTGCCATGTCTGCTGGCACTTCGGGTATAAATGCTTTTGTCAATCGGTTCTTCACTGCCATCAGGCAACACAATTTTCATATTGAATCCGGTGAAATTTGTTCGTATGACATGCAGGTCAAATCCATTTGCCAGATAGGTATGCGTAACTTCAACTGTTGGTTTTAGTGGATCAAATGATTCATCATAAATGAGATTGGCTTGAATTGTTACAGGCTCTTCTCCAATTTCAATAATTTTTGAATTATCCTGAAAATATTCATAGGGTTGAAAATTCTTTGCCACAATAAGAAGTCTGTATTTGGCTTTTTCAACAGGAATGCTAAAGAATGCCAGATTATTAACTCCTTCACGATAAATTTTTCCAGTTTCAGACTTTAATAATGCATATTCATAAGGATTGCCAACCCGATAATGTCCCCCCAAATTAACATTCAACGTTCCATATTCAATAGTGGGTGCCTTGATTGTAACCTGTACTTGTCCACCCACTTTAACTTTGTTGTCATCGACGATAAACTCAAACATATCGACACCTGTCTTACCAACATCAGCAAAGTAAATGTAATCACCTGACATGGGATTGGATAACACAGCCATTCCTTTGATACCCTGGCTTGAAATAATACATTCCAAATATTCATTGTCTGGATCTTTAAATTGTAATCGACCATAGGCAACCCCGCTCATGTCTACTTCAATTGAACTGTTGACCACAAGAGGCGGATCGTTAATATTTTCAACATAAATGATGACTTCTGCAGGTTCCGACCATGCCTGGCCATCGTGAACCCTGAATGTCAGATAATCTTTACCAAAAAAATCATATTGTGGGGTATAAATATAGGCATCACTGATTGCACCATGTTCAGGGTAGGAGACAATTTCCAAAATCAGCTTATTCGAGTCTGTCTCAATGTCTGTTCCGGTCAGTTTAATCAAAACAGGGTTTTCTTCAACTGCGTAAACTGTCTGCTTTTTTGCAACAGGTGGATCATTAACCGGGAGAACGTTTAAAATAATCCGCCCGAAGGCATTCAGGATACCATCGTTTACCTGATAGTAAATCTGGTCCATTCCATTGAAATTTGCATAGGGAGAATATTCAAAAATATTGGCAATTTCTGTAGGAACGATAAGGCCGCGGATTGGAGATTCTGTAATAATATATTCAAGATTTTTATTATCCACATCAGTGGCAATCAATGTGAAAGATAAAGGTGTATCTTCTTGCAATTCAAGAGTCCGATTCACATTGGTGATTACTGGTGGGTCATTTTCTGGTCTGATATATATTTTTAGCTGAAAAGATGATCCACCATTGATGGTATATTCCAGGTAATCATCACCATTATAGTTTTCATTTGGCGTATAGGTCAAATCAGGCGGCATGCCTGTTAATTGTCCATTTTCAGGATGCTTTGTTATATCAAAGGCCAACGTGCCAGTATAATCATGAGTGGGAAGAGAAAAAGCAACAGCCAGGTCTTCGGATGTAAAAATATCTGCTTGATTTACACCTACGTAAAACTGTATTCGCGCTTCATTGGAAGTCAATTTACCATCAGAAACAATATATTTTATAGCATCATCTCCCCAGTAATCTGGATTGGGTGTATAGGTCAGACGATGATCAATTACATAAACATGTCCATTTTTTGGCTCTTGTGTTATTGTATATGACATCTGGCTTAGTTCACTATCTACATCGTATACAGTCAGCGTAATACTGACAGGTGTATCTTCTTCAGTAAATACTTCATCACCAATTACGCGGGGGGCATCATTGACAGGAGTGATGAAAACATCCATGCGCGCCATTGAAGTGTATGCTTCATTTTCACCATCAACAACCATAAATTCAAAATAATCCATACCGAATTGATTATCAAACGCATCAAATACAAACGAGCCGGTCGTAGGAATTATATTAACTTTTCCGAGAGTACTTTGTTTGAGAAGTTCAAACTTAAGCGCGTTAGTGGCATTGTTACCATCTGGATCATAGCCCACAAGTGTTCCTGAAACATAACCATCTTCAAATAGGCTTATCTGACCATCATCTGCAATGGGCGGATCATTTACAGGCACTATTTTGATGGTAATACAGACAATATCTGAATCAAGAACTCCATCATTCACCTTAAACATAAATTTATCACCACCATGGGCATTTGGATTGGGCGTGTAAGTAAATGCACCAGTATCTGGATCACCAATTGTTGCCTTCCCTTTTGTTGGATTCTCGATCAACAAATAGTACAAGTCGTCATTATTGGGATCTGTGGCGCTTAGATTTGCTGATAGGGTTTGGTCTTCAAGGGTTTGAAATGATTCTGCGACCGCAATTGGCTTTAAATTTTTGGGTTCAACAGTAATATAAAGGGTTTTTTGAGAAATTTCAAAACCATCCATTGCATAAATCGTTAGTTCATCATGTCCATTAAACCCTTGCCTGGGTTTATAGATGATGTCTGGTATTTCGCCAATGATTTCACCATTTGTGGGTGGATCCATGCTAAATTTCAATTTATCATCCTCAACATCAGTTACTGTCATTGAAATGGGTAGCGTCTCATCTTCAAGCATCGTCAGAGAAAGTGGCATATCAATAATTGGCGCATCATTGATGGGACGCACATAGATTTTAATGGTTTTACTTTCAGGCATGAATTCTGATGTGTAATCAAACTGATCATAACCATTAAAATTCAAATCTGGTGTGAAAATGACTGTTCTTCCCAGGGCGGTTATTGAACCATGTGCAGGCGCGTTTTCAATGATACAAGTCTCATCTGCTTGAAGATCCTGGATAGTATAAGTGTAAGGTGTATCTTCATTACAAATCATTTCAGCATCAGGCCCACCAATTGTAATTGATACAGTTGCTGTGTAGGAGCTGGATTTACTATCTAATGCAGTAAAGAAAAAAGCATCAACTGCCCGGCCTTCTGTAAGCGGTTCGTATAATAAATGAGGTGCATTACCGCTTAGCTTTCCATTTTCAGGCGGCTTGACAATACTAAATTTCAGGGGGTCTCCATCTATGTCAACAGCTTTCAGGGTAATATTGATTGGTGTGGAAATCGCTGTTTCAACTATTTGGTTAAAGGCAGTAGGTGCATCATTCACTGCATTGATATGCACCTGAACAGTCCCTGAATTGGATGTTTTTTTGCCATCATTGGCAGTAAATGTAATGATATCTGTTCCAAAAACATCGGGAGAAGGCGTATAAATAAATTCACCAGTGGTTTCATTGATCACTTGCGCTTTTCCATGTTTACCATAAACAGTAATCTGATAGGTAAGACTGTCTCCATCAATGTCAGTGGCTTCCATAAAACCAGTGGTTTGAACATCTTCATCAGTATAAATACTGGTATTTTTGGCAACAGGCGGTGTATTGATACGTGAAAACGATACTGCAATGGTATGATCCTGTGTTACTGAATCAAACAAATATTGTAAATCAGTAACATCCACGGGGTTACCATCAATAAGAATTTGATTTATTTCATAATTATCATCTGGTGCAAAAGTAAACAGTTGTTCTTCACCCCCAATCACCTGAATATCACCTTTGGGTGAGATATTTCCATTCGCGCTGGCAATCGCAGTAATGGTAAACTGGGTCAGGCGAAAAGTTGCATGTAAGGATTGATCGTTTCTAACATCCAGAAAAGTATACACATTACCATTGACTGAAACCGGCTTGTTGTTGACTGTAACAGTATCAGTTTCATATCCGGGATCTGGAATAATCTGAATAGTTTGAAATCCGCCTTCAGGCACAGAAATATGTCCTGAAGGTTCTAATTTTCCAAAATTGCCATAAGTCGCTTGAATTGAAACAACTTTTTTAAATGTGATAATAAGGGTGTGATCTTCTGTGACCGATTCAAACAAATATGTATTGTCAGAAAGGTTGACATTTTTGCCATCAACCAGCACCTGATCAATGCCAAAGCCCTCATCAGGAATAACAGTCAGCATCTGGTTTTCATTTAAGGGGACTTCAATCACTTCTGTATTTGGAGATATCTGTCCATTTTTGCCTGCAGTAATAGAAATGCGATGCGTAATACGTTTGAATTGAACCTCAATGGTATGATTGGCATTGACATTATCAAAGATATAGTTCAATTCATTTAAATTGATAGCTTTTTCATCAATCTTGACACGATCCACGCAATAGCCATCATCAGGAATCAATGTAAAAGCCTGTGATTTTCCTTCTTCAACATCAACTTTACCATCGGGTTCTAATCGTCCATTTTTGTCATAAATGGCATCAATTGTATAAACAATAACCGGTTCTTCATAAACAGTTATGGCCGAAGCATCGGCTGAGTTTTTGGCTCTATCCCGATATCTTGCAAAAATCTTTTTTGTGCCTGATCCTTCAGGCAATTGCCAGGTTTTCTTGTTTGAGCGGATTTCCCAGGTACCGCCTTCAGAGTAACTCACATTACTGATATACATTTCTGATGCACCTGTTGCACCCAAAACAAGATCAACACTTCGGTTACTTGTTTCAATGGGCGGTACGACACTTACATTTGTTGGTGGTACAGTATCAATTCGAAAGGCAATAGATTGCGTATTGCCAATCCTGCCTTCCTTATCCACAGATGCGACATGAAAGTAATAGTTGACATCATCTCCTGCTAAATCACGACTGGTAATCTTTCGTGTGCGCACAGGCGGTTTCTCCGCAGTATTGAATTTTGTAAAAGAAGATTCCCGATCAGTTGAAAAAGAACTGTAGTAACCATTAATGACTTCGCTTGTTTCAGGTGGTTTCCACTGTATGGTTACATTGGGCTTATTGGTTATTTGACCACTGTTTTCCACTTCTGCTCTTAATCGACTTACTTTTACATATGGATGTGTCGTTGAGCGTAACTGTCTGACTGACATGGGATCAGATGACATTCCCAACCACAAGTAACTGAAATGATCACGTATTCGTTTTCGTTGTTCAGTAAAATAAAACTCAAGATAATCTCCAACCTTAAAACTGGCAGCTTTATTCATATCAGTGATTCCTTTGCCTTCAGCATCAGCCCACTGGTCAATGGCAAGATTTTGTGAGAAAAAATGAAGCTGATATGATTTGTGCGGTGATAAAGCTGTAATTGTAAAATTTCCGGCACCATTAACTGGATAGCTTTTCAAGAATCCACTTTCTGTGTCAAACAGATCAATAACAACAATATCATCATCAAAGTTTTTAACAGTCCCGCTTAAAACATTGGCAACACTTTTTGAAAGGAAAAATTCAATACTGTCTCCAACAGATTTCCCGCCTTTGGATTGGTCAGGATAATCATTGGCAACGACAGACACAATATAATCATTTAAAGGATTACCTTGCTGATCAATGGGTTTAAGCTCAAGTACTTTAAAAAAACCGGTATCATTGGTTGCTGCAACACCACCAAAGCCATCGCCGCCTTTCATGGATTCGGAAAAGATTTCAACTGATACATCGCCAAGTCCCTTTCCTGATGATTTATCTCTGACATAACCAGAAATAAAACCACTTTGCTCCAGAGTAAAATGAACTGTTCCAGGGCTCAGATCCTTTTTTTCCTGTTTGATATAGTCATCAGAACTGGCAGTCACCACATAATCAGTGGCCTCAGATACATTATTGAACGTAAATTCGCCATTTTTATCTGTTTTTATTTCTTTCCAGAAATTGGCACTTTCTGAAAATACAGTGACTTGAATATTCTTTAAAGGCGTATCATCTTTATTGGTCACTACGCCCAAAATTTTCAATGCAGGTCTGAGGGTAATATTTTTTATGGTATCTTCATTCAATATCAGACCTTGCAAGCTATAAAAGGCATCTTTAGAGTTTTTAATGGGCCATACATTCAATAGATAATCATCACTTTTGGGGAGATTTTCTATTTCATAGGCGCCGAGGCTGTCTGTTTGAGCCAGGGCATATTTGTCTTTATCAGTAGCCGATTGAATTTCAATTTTAGCACCTTCAAGGGGTTTTCCACTGCTTGAATAAATAATTCCAGACAGCCGCACACCTGTTTGAGATTGAAGAATAAAATTGACCTGTGTATCACCGGCTGAAATGTTTTCTTTTTCCTGCCCAATGTATGGACGTTCGGGCGTGACTGTAATTTTGTAATCATTACCCATTGTCAGGCCATTGATCTGGTATGTGCCATCTTCATTGGTATAAACACCACCGCCCTTTTTACTGGATACAGATTGCGCATCCACCCAGACACCTTCCAGAATTTGGCCATCAGCACTTGTGATTCTTCCCTGAATTGAATAGGTCTGGGTCACAAAAATATCAATGTCAGACTGGTCTTTTGGAATGGTGTTGACTGTTTTGGCTTTATTTGAATCACGTACTGATTTTTTTCCAGCATAGTAGAAATCACCGCGGACAGCGTCTCTTACCCATACAATAAAATCATTCATTTGCTTGAGTCCGGCAATGCTATATTGGCCATCTTCATCAGTAATGGCATATGCGCCTGTTTGATTTTTTTCAGACCAGACTTCAACACTGGCCTTGACTAAGGGCGATTGGGTTTCATCAATAATTCGACCTGAAATGGTACGGCCGCGCTGCAAAACAAAATCAATACCTGTAGAATCTGATGACAAATCTATTGGCGTAGCATTATCTTGTTCATCAGTGTTGTTATAATATTGATTCAAAAATGTGTCTGATCGTGCAGCAGCGATATAGTCATTACTTGACAGAAATCCGGAGATGCTATAGTTCACAGCATATGAACTCTCGAATATTACTTGAATATCTTTTGTGATATCCATGGCTGTGGATTGAAACTGAATCCATACTTTGTCTCCAGAAACAGCATCATCTGGAAATATTACCTTTCCATAAACTGTAGCGGTTTCAGGAAGTTTTTCCAGGCTAAAATCAATTTCTTGCTGATTTTGATCCGACAAATCAATAAGGTTGGCTGATTCAAGATCTGATTTTTGTTTGTATACTTGATAATGGTAATCATCTGAAATTGCTTCCACACGATAATCTGACGCTGCTTTCAAACCTGAAATGATGTATGACTGAACATTTCCATCACCCTGAAGCATAATAACCTTTCCTGTATTTTCTGACGAAGACCAGGCGTTGAGACGTACTGATGTAGATTCATTAATGCCAACGATAAGACCACTTATCGAACGTTCTGGCTTTTGAATGGAAATATTCAGAATTTTATCTTGTGTTGTCAATGTAAATGACATTTCAGTATCAGCATAGTCATCAGAAAAAATGTTCAGTTGATATAAACCCGGTGCAAGACCGGTAATGGTATAATTTCTATGGTTATCACTGTTACTGACTGTTTGCCCCCAGGCACCTACCTCCGAGTTCCAGACATCAATACGAAGATCAGGAACAACACTATCTTTGTAAGTAATCCTGCCGGTAAGGGAATATCCTCTTGTCAGATTAAGATTTCGATCTGAGGATTCATACCATTTTTCTGAATGAATACCTTCTGCTGCTGTCCATGAATACACTGTATCATTCATTGTATCGCTATCACCATTGTCTCGGTAGAATGCAGGTGGGTAGCCTTCAGCACGAATAGAAATTATATAATCGTTCGCTGTCTCGGATAAACCAATCATTTCAAAATGCCCATCCATATCGGTAAGAACAGTACCGCCGGTATTGGAACTTTCTGACCAGATATGAACCGGAATATCTTTTGATGCTGGTAGACTCTCTATAAAAATGTTACCTGAAATGATATGTCCCTTGTTCAGAATAAAATTCAATCCAGATAAATCATCATATCTTAAGTCCAGACGTTTGGCATCAGAGTCAGTATCTTTTCCAATATAGTATTGAATGCGATATTTTTTGGGAAAAGCAGCAAGAATGTAATCATCTGCAATGGGCAAATTGGGAAGGCTATATGCACCAAATTCATCAGTTAATGTCTGGGAGCGTTTTAAGTCAGGTTCACTTTCAGACCATGCGGATATGGTTACATTGGGAACTGCCTGACCTTCAGAATTTTCAACATTACCTCGTATGGTAACACCTGCTCGCAATTGAAAATCAATATCGTTTCGACCTGTCGCAACTTTTGTCGCAGCCCCTGCATCTGTCACACCATTATACGCCTGATAGGGATAATTTTCTGGCTGGATTTCCACAATATATCCTTGTAATTCTGTCTCTTGACTCAAAACGCGCTCAAGACCAGTGATGGTATATTGGCCAAAATCATCGGTTGTGCTCATATTGCCTTTTTTGAGACCTTTAGACCAGGCATTGACAATTACGCCTGAAACAGGGGCGTTATCTGAATCAAAAACCCGACCACCAATGTGATCACCTTGATTGGGATTGTAAATAATATCAATGTTCGAAATGAGTGGCACTGATGGCGTTACTGGTGTGGATTCATCAAAAGAAAAAACACTGAATGTCGGCGGTATGCCTGGATTTTGACCATCTGATAAGGCATAAAAGAACTCCATATTATATGTATCTGAGAAGACAGAAACGCGATAATCATTTTCAGGTTTCAACCCAATAATTGTGTAATAACCCTGTTCATCAGTGGTTGCACTTTTTCCAAATGCCGCGTTTTGAGAAAACACATCTACAACAGTATTCGATATTCCTTTGGCTGGTGTGTTGCCATCATGAATGCGCCCTTGAATGCCTTCCTGATAGTTTTTGGGAAGTACAAAGTCAATATGACTTAGATCACTTGCAGACACTGAAACTGGGTTTGCATTTTCGCTGCTCGTCTGTTGATTATAATACATACGTCGATAATCATTCGTATTCATGGGTGGCCAGGCAGAAATAATCAAGTTGTCTGATGATGACAGACCAGTAATTGTATAGTACCCCTGATCATCTGTGATGGCATTGGCAAGAAAAACGCCATCCTGTCGAACCTCAATCCAACAATCGGTCAAAGATTGATTTTCCGGGGCCTGAATATCTTCACCCATAACCCGGCCTTGAATGGAACGAATGATAATTTCTTCAAAAACAGCATGAATGCTATGGTCTTTATCAACTGTAAAAGCATAGCTATTGACTTTTCCAACAGATATTTGATCGACCTGGACATCAACAAGGCGAAAATGATCGTTTGTAGAAATGTTGAACAATTGATATCCACCTTCCTGTAGAACAATGGTTCCCACAGGGCTGATATGACCGCCTTCAGTGGCAGTGGCGGTGATGGTATATTTAATAATTTCTTTAAAAATCACCTGAATGGAATGATTGTTCTGAATATCTTTGAACAAATATTGGCTGATAACCCCCTGAGATTTGCCATTGACCAGAACATTCTCAATTTCATACCCATTATCTGGCGTAATTTTAAAATTTGCAAATCCGCCACGAATTATCTCAATGGGTGATTCCCCTTGTTCAGACTCAATCTTACCACCGGTATTGGCCGTGGCTGTAATTTGGTATTTGGGAAGTGGCGTGAAAATAGCATGAATGGTTTGATCATCAATAATATTCCATAACGTCGGTTTTTCAACAGCCCCGATAGATATGCCATCAATTTGAACATCGTCAATTTCATAGTCTTTGATTGGGGTAATGGTGAATGTTTGATCTGAGTTGGATGGCACAGATAACTCCCCTGAAGGTGTAATTTCACCATTTTCGCCGGCTGTGGCAGTAATTGTGGGTTGTGCAAATATGGCACTGATTTGATGATCATTCTGGATATTGGAAAAAATGTATGATGATTTCGGACCAATAGGGTTGCCATCAATAAGGACATCCTTAATCAAGTATCCTTCTGATGGCACGATTGTAAATGCCTGGCTGCTGTCATAATTGACAGTAATACTTCCTTGTGGCTCAATTGTTCCATTTTCTGGAACAATTACATAAATGACAGGCTTTTTTCGGAAAGCAGCAGACATGGTATGATTTTCAGTTACATTGTAAAAAGTATAGGTATCAATAATACCAGCAGATTGGCCATCAATGGTTACAGATGCTATTTCATAACCATCTGATGGGACAATGGAAAACATTTGATCTTTACCTTCTGTTACCCAGACCAGATTTGAGGGCTGAATACCACCATTATCCGAAGGTTGGACAGTAATGGAAAATCGTGCGGGTTTGAAGCTGGCAGTAATGGTATTGTTTCCAGTCACATTTTCAAAATAATACGATGATTTGGCACCGATGGATTCGCCATTGACAATGACATCAACGATTTTGTAGCCTTCATTGGCAGTAATGTTAAATAGTTGAAAATCGCCTTCATTGACATAAATTTTTCCTGAGGGTTCAATCAGACCATTTTCATCAGCAGCAGCATCAATGGAGGGTTTTTCCTGAAATTGTGCTTCAATAGTATGATTGGCGTTGACATCCCAAAAAGTAAAGCGTTCTTTTGGCCCTTTGGAGATACCATCAACCAGAACATCCGCAATTTGATAGGCATTTACAGGCAGAATAGAATAAACCTGGTTACTGCCTTCCATCACGATAATATCACCATCAGGAGAAATCGTTCCACCTTCCTGTGCCTGTGAAGTAATATGAAATTCTTTCAATACATTGGTAATGTATATCGAAACAGTATCAACAGCAGTTAGGCCCTCAAAATCACTGACTTCCAGTTTAAATGAAAGAAATGCGCCATTGGCATCCACTTCAGGCACAGTAAATTGAGGAAACACAGATGTTTCATCAGATAGGTCAATAGGGATGCCAGCAGTTTGTGTCCATAAATACGATTGAATGCCATCGTCTATATCCACTGATTGATAGGCATCCAGTGATACAATATCACCTTCATTGACAGTATAGCTGCTTCCTGCCGATGCTGTCGGCGGATCGTTGACATTGATAACAAGAACGTTGACAAAACCGAAATCCTCGCTAAATGCATAAAAATCGCCATGATTTCGTGTATCTGCAAAGGATCCATTTTCCAGGTTTCTGCTTTGATCCCATGCTCTGAATGTCAATATCCCATTATCTGTGCCGCTATGGTCAGGTTCTGGCACAAAGCGTACACGCGTAGAAATATTACCTGCAGCCAGAAGCAAGGCGTTGTCTTCAGAAACACTATCAATTAAGTTCCAGGTCTGATTATCGATCGTATATTCCCATTGTCCATTCAAATGACTGATTGCTATAATAGCAATACCTCGCTGTGCATCCAGGTTAATATCGATAATTGCATACTTGCTGTTACTTTCGAGAATATCGTCAATACTGTTGCCTTTATTATCTACCGGGTCCTCAATTAAATCAGATAAATTAAACGATTGTATACTTACAATGGGCGCTCGGTTTACAGTATTAACAAAGGAGTAGCTATTTGTACCAAATTGTTTATAAAAGTCACTCTCAGCTTCTTCGGAGGACACCGCCAGGCCTGTGACAACAGACATCGTTCTGGTAATGCTCTCACCCTTGCCACTACCGCTGGAAAAATAGCCGAAATTCTGATTGAATATTTCGGCAGTAATGGCTTGAGAATGAATAAGCCCAATGATCAGGCTTATCATTAAATATATGCTAATTTTGGGTAATGCGTTCATGGTGTCTCTCCATTTTTTGGGATCCACTAGTTATGTACGATATATTTTTACAAATTCGTTAAAGGAATTTGTTGTCCACAGGGCTTTTTGGATATTAAATAACAGTTTAATATCATTCAACTTATTAATATAATCAATTTCATTGATTGCTTTTTCGCCAAATCTTTGTTTTGCTCCTAATTCAATTGTTTCCAGTATAGATTGCTCTGTGTCTCTTTGGAATTGTTGAGATTCTTTTTTAAAAGCCTGTTCAGCTTTTCTAATTGTTTCCTTGGCTCTTTCATCAGCCTTTCTCGTTGCTTCTATCGTTGCCTCTCGCATTGCCTCTCTCTTTGCCT
>Ga0272440_1002593_pt1 | contig 13960 bp, 11 predicted proteins | sample SSMMMBAug17_FD_192440 | JGI IMG/M metagenome (GOLD analysis project Ga0272440, IMG submission 192440) | Marine sediment archaeal communities from Little Sippewissett salt marsh, Falmouth, MA, United States - SSM-MMB-Aug17 | ecosystem: Environmental > Aquatic > Marine > Wetlands > Sediment ...
CCCCGGAGGGGGTGAGGGCGAAAATAAGATACCCCTGGAATATAAGTCTATGGATTGGCCCCTCCAGAGTCGAGTCCATATAATCATTTTCCCTATAATTAAAATGGAGATCCTAAACAAATATAAATACCATATTAATGAAAATTTGCTACAAAAGGTTCTTTGTGATATAGTAATTTTTTTATTTAATTAGTGATGTTGTTTCATCTTAAAAGTTTAATCATTATTACGTCAAGTTAAAAACATCTACTCTATATTGAAATGGAAAATATTTCAAATGGATAATGAAAACCGTTTGATTGTTTCAAAAAAAAGACGATTTGCGGCATGGATGGTCCATCTATTTACGGCAACAGGAGCTGTTTTCAGTTTATTATCTCTGAATGCAATTTTTTGGCAAAACTATATTTCTGCGCTTTGGTTAATGGCTGCTGCTGTTGTCATTGATTCTATGGATGGGATGATGGCTCGAGCGGTTCACACCAAAGAAGTCGTACCGGAAATAGATGGCGCATTATTAGATAATATTATTGATTATGTTAATTATGTCATTGTTCCTTCTTTTTTTATCATTGAGTCAAGTTTGTTGCCTTATGGTTTCAGAATTATTTCAGCAGGCTTGATTGCATTTGTATCAGCTTATCAATTCTCACAAATTGATGCTAAAACTGAAGACCATTTTTTTAAAGGATTCCCTAGCTATTGGAATATTGTAGTTTTTTATTTGTATGTATGGAAAACTCCCCAATGGGTAAACTTAGGACTAATTACCTTATTGTGTGGTATGGTATTTGTCCCTATTAAATATGCTTATCTCTCTCAGCCTCATTATCTGGTGCAATCACGACCTTTTAAATATGGTATTTTATTGATTACTGTTTTATGGGCATTAGCATGTGCGGGCTCATTGTGGTTATATCCAATCTCGAATTGCATATTATCTTTTATATCTGTTGGTTATATTTTTTTATATATCTCGCTTAGTATTTTCAGAACATATAAGCCTATTAAAAGATGTCAAGAGACTGAGTTGGTATAAGTTTATCACCCAAAAATTGCAATCGACATCTTCAAATTAATAGATAACAAGGTGTTACCATAAATTTGCAATTTTTAAGTAAAATATGTTTATACTTAGCCAACTCTCAATAAAGAATTAAAGTCTTGGTACGTATTCACGTAGAGACCCAATGCATTACGTCTCTATATTATTGAAAACATTTATAAGTTTAGACTTTTATATACACATGATTGGCATTGAAATAATTTTAATACTCGACATTGATCAATTATTAAAATGCGTTGGAAAGTTTAATTATTTGATCCACAAACGTATTTGTCTATTGACGTCTGTCGAATACAATAGAACGTGATAGTTTAATAATGAATGAAGTGTTAGACACATACCTGAGAAAAATATCAAAAGATGAGATCAATGAATTGCCATTAAAAGAATATACTGGGCCAATTCATATTATTAATTCGTTAGATCAAATAGATTTTGCACTGTCTATTTTAGAAAATGAAACACTCCTTGGATTCGATACCGAAACAAAACCCTCTTTTAAAAAAGGACAGGTTAATCTTCCAGCATTACTTCAATTAGCATGTCGTGACTGTGTGATTTTATTTCAATTATCATTAATTTCGTTTCCATCTTCAATAAAAAAAATACTTGCGGATCCATCAGTAATAAAAACAGGCGTAGCTGTAAAAGATGATATTAAAGGATTAAAACGTTTATCGCCGTTTGAAGAAAGTGCTTTTATTGATCTTGGGGATTTAAGCAGACAAATAGGAATGAAAACAAATGGTTTGCGTAATTTAGCCGCTAATTTATTAGGATTTCGTATTTCAAAAAATACCCAACGGTCAAATTGGGAACGGCATTGTCTAACTAAACGTCAACTAATATATGCTGCAACCGATGCCTGGATTAGCCGCGAACTTCATTTATGTTTTCAAAGACTTGAGCTGTTATGATCAAAAAAATCTTAAAAATTATTTTTTTCATGATGGCATTTTTCATGATTATTGGTATGAGTGCATATATGACACTCATTTTAATCATTGAAAGTGAAGATATTATTATTCTTCCGAATTTCGTTGGAAAAGATGTTGTTTTTGCATTAGAAAAAATTACTGATCTTGGATTAGATATTAAAGTCAAAGGATTTGAATATAGTTCTGATATTCCTAAAAATCATGTCATTTTTCAAAAACCTAACGCTGGTGAGGAAATAAAAAAGGGTAGAGATGTTCATATTTTTATTTCTAAAGGGCCTAATCAAATTCCAGTTCCTGACTTAACAGGGCAATCCATTGATCAAGTACGATTAATATTAGAAGAACATGGAATGACTGAAGGCAATATCGCAACGACGTATGTTGAGGATATTGAAAGTGACATTATTATCTCACAATATCCATTGCCAGGTACTTTGATAACTAAAGGCCGACCTGTTGATTTATTAATCAGTCATGCAAAACGACCTGTCATTATAAAAATGCCTGAATTAACAGGGCATTCAATTGATGATGCGTTTGTAATTTTGGATAGCTATTATTTAAAATTTCATGAAATAAAAACTGTTTATTTACCTGATTATCCATCACGATTGATTATTGAACAAACGCCAAAATCTGGTTATGGCGTTTCAATTCAAAAGGCCATTTGTTTGACTGTTAACCGCATTGAAAAAGAGAAAAAAAAATTTACATCTGGGATTGGCTTTTTTCGGTATAGAATCCCCAATGGGTTCTTAAAACGACATATTCTTGTCAGATTAAGTATATATGGCATTGTGATTCATTTATTTGATGATTTTATGAAGCCTGGAGAAGAAATCTGGTATTTGGTTCCTTATGGTGCAGAAGGTTCAATCTTTGTTTATCAAGACGAGGTTCTTGTTGCTAGCTACGATTATTAGATTAACTTTTATCCACACGATTATTATATCGATTAATCCCCATTTGATTCATTTTTCGATAAAGGGTTCGTCGATGGATACCTAAAGCGCCAGCGGTTTTAGTCTTATTCCATTTACATTGATTTAAAGTGGTAATGATCTCCTCTTTTGTTAAATTTGAGGGATTTATTGATTTAATGTGGCCCAAATTTGGGGATTGGATCATTTGAATAAATTTTGGTGGGAGAAATTTTTCAGAAATTGTTCCACCTGAACATAATATACAAGCATGTTCAAGCACATGTTTCAATTCACGAATATTACCAGGCCATGAATAACGAAGAAATAGGCTGACAACACTATCTGTAACACCTGAAAAACGTTTATTCATTATTTTTCCGAAATGATGACAAAAATAATCAATTAATAAATCTAAATCATCATAACGTTCACGCAGCGCTGGGATATGAATGCTCATTACATTTAATCGATAGTAAAAATCTTCACGAAATGCATTTTTTTTCACTAATTCTTCTAAATTTTGGTTTGTAGCTGTAATAATTCTAACATCAGCTCTTTGTGTTTTATTATCACCAACCCTTTCAAACTCCTTTGTGTCGAGAAATCGTAATAGTTTTAATTGAATTAAAGGAGATACATCGCCAATTTCATCTAAAAAAATCGATCCACCATTTGCGGCTTGAAATCTCCCCACTCTGTCTTTAATTGCACCAGTAAAAGAGCCTCGAACATGTCCAAAAATTTCACTTTCCAAAAGATGTTCAGATAGAACAGAGCAGTTTACTTTTATTAAGGGATCATTACATCGATGGCTATTAAAATGAAGAGCTTCAGCAACCAATTCTTTTCCTGTCCCACTTTCTCCAGTAATCAATACTGTTGTTTCCATATCGCTCAATTGGTTAATCAATGAAAATACACGCCTCATTCTTTCACTTTTACCGACAATATTTTTAAATGCAGACCTTAAGTTTAATTGATTCTCTAACAATTCAATTTTTGTTATATCCCTAATCACAAGTAAAATGCCGGTTACAACTCCATCGATTCGAATAGGAGAACTATTCAGAACAAGACGTTGTGGGATCTCCTCAGAATGAACACAATTTATTTGAAACTCCCTAACTGTTTGATGTGTATTGACACAATGTGATAGCACTTTCAAACATTCACAAGAATAGGTATCAAGCAGTTGATGAATGGATGCGTTTTCAATTAAAGCCTGAGATATTGGACAAATCTTGTTTAACGCATTGTTCACCTGTATAATTTTTAGAGATATATCTATTGAAATAATTCCTTCAGGAATACTTTGAATTAATGCATGTTGTTTGGCCTGAATTTCTTGAAGAGATAATTTTGCTTTTTTATGCGCTTGAATTTCTTTTTCCAGTTCCTCATTTTTTTTCTGTAATAATTTATTTGCATATCGACGATCTTTAAGTAATTGACTTGTTTTTGATGCGGCTTCAATTGAAGCCTCAAATTCAGCTAATTTAATGGGTTTAAGTAAAAAATCTGATGCGCCATGTTTCATAAATGAAATTGCGGTTTTAAGATCATCCTGCCCTGAAATAATTATCACAACAGTTTCTTCTTCTATTGATAAAACTCTATCCATCAACTCAAGGCCATCCATGTTAGGCATGCGTAAATCAGTTACTAGAATATCAACAGGGGATTGTTCAAATAACTTGATTGCTTGTTCTCCAGAGTTGGCGCCAACAACGTTATAAGATAGTATTTCAAGGCTTTGTGTTAGTTGAAATAAAATATCAGGATCGTCATCAACAACCATAATTTTCAGAGGTATATTGGTAGTGAGTTGCATACGATTTATATTAAATGTATATACTGGGTTAAATATTTATTAAAAGACTTATTCACTCAATGAATCGATTATTTTAGCAAGTTGTTTATAATCTTTTGCACCAATCGATGAAGGAGCATAATGAAAAATGCATTGACCAAATCCAGGCGCTTCGGCTAATGCTACATTTTGTCTAACAGGTGGCAATACGAGGGCCTCACCAAAATTTTTTTTAATATCCTCAACAACTTCAATTGATAATTGCATGGTTCGATTATAAAAAGTTGGAATAATGGCAGAAATTCTTAACTCTGGATTTAATGTGGCATTCATTTGATAAATAAAACGCACCATTTCAGCAAGTGCTTCCATACTTAAAAAATGGGTTTGAACTGGAATCATGACTTCTTTTGCTGACATTAAAGACATAATGCTTAACATACCAACAGTGGGGGGGGGATCAAAAATAATGTAATCAAAATGATTGATGCTTGATGATGATAAATTATTTGCCAAACGGCTCCTTGCAATGGGGCCTTCAAGCTCAAGAGCGGATAACTGACTCGTGGCAGGTATTAGGAATAAACCATTTGGCCATTGTATTTTTTTGAGTACATCATCAATATCAATATTATTACCAGCTAAAAGATCATATAAGGATAAATCCAGATTATAGGGTGAAAATCCAAGGGAAATGGTCGCATGTGCTTGTGCATCGCAATCTATCAATAAAACCTTGCGATTGCATAATGCCAATCCTGCAGCAATATTGACAGCAGAAGCAGTTTTTCCACATCCTCCTTTGCGATTCGCAAATGCAATTCGTCTTTGACGCATTCATATCACCCCAAACCATATCAATTTGTTTTTTACCAAAAAAGTTTATCGCTGATTCTAAAACGAGAGGGCGTTTTAGCTAAAATAAATTCCTGAAGTTTACGTCTTTCACCAGGTTTTATATTAAAAAAAGTACTCGTGATGACCTCAACAAGATCCTCTTGATAATTATAAACATCAAAATCTAAAAGAATTCGATAATAAAAGTCATCGCTATTATTGATTATATAGCCTTTTATACATGCAAAACCATTGTCATCTGTTTCCATATGCGCAACAAGTTTTATATCACCATATGTTTTTTTTGAAGGCCATTTGTTAAAAAAAGATAAGTCACTTATTTCTTCATTCACATCACTTAATTCATTGTCTTGATTCTCATTTTCCATTTTTGAGGAATCGATATTGTCATTAGGTATAGGTGAGGCTTGAATTTTAGGTGGTGTGTGTATTGTGGATGGAGGGGAAATAGATTGTCGCTGTTGAGGTGGATTCTCCTCGGCAGGTTTTGTGATAGTCGTTTGATCATCATCATGAAGTTTTGTTTTTATGACAACAGAAAAAATATTGACTTGAACAGGAAGCTCTTGGACGTCATAGTTATAACCAGAAACCAAATCCAAAACAGCGCGTACTTTTTTTCTTGGTTGAAGATGTTCCCCTAACCTTACTTTCTCTATATAATTATTATTCACTCTGATATCATCTCTTAAACCGGGTTTAATCCTTACATCATTGAAATCGCAGACAACTCTTGGTTTATCACCTCTATAATAAAACATTTTTGGGTCAGCTACTTCATCCAAAATAAATAAAACTTTAATTCCACCATCAATAAGGTTTTCAGTACTGATCTCAAGCAAGGAAGGTTCATCGGCAAATGCTTTACCCCATGTTAAAACAAACCATAGTAGGAATAAAAATTTGAAATATTTCATATCGATATTAATATCCTTTCTTAGTTTTCGCGGCATCATATTTTCTAACCATTAGCGGCATTATTTTTTTTTAACCAATAGTGAAGTACTCGTAAAAAGTCTCCCCACATTATTTTGATCACAATACTTTGTGTTTTTTAATTTTCAATCTATGAATATATTGGGGTCATAATATTGAGTGATGACTTTTTACGAATTCATCAATAGTAATATTGTTAATAAACTGATTAAACTATTCAATATTAAAGATAGCCATTCTAAAAAATATTCAATGGCTTATTATCAGTAATCATCTCTATTAATTTTAACACTATCATTATCATAGTTTTCAAAAATTTACACCACTATTTTGATACCTTAGAAATCAATAGCTTTTATATTTTATCATTCATTAATGAACATTTAATAACTTGTTGCTTTCTGCCGATGAATTTATAAATAATAAATAAAACACTTATTCAAAATAAAAAAGTAAAAAGTCATCAAGAAAATTCATACGTATAAATAAAAAATGATAACGTCAATTTAAAAAATACTATCGTGCAACTTTGGTTTGTCCGATTATTGGAGCCCCAAATCTTTAGAATTCAAAAAACAAAACCTTGAAAAGATTCACTGATGCCTAAATCTAAAAATCTGGGACTCCATCTATAGATTTTCTAAAATGACTATGCCCTTTGTCGGGCATAATCTGACAAACCAAAGGTGCACGATAATATATAGATATATTTCTTGATGATTTTGATAATACATAAATTCATTAACAATAGGAGATTATAATGGAACTTTTATCTCAACTTGATGCAACATCCTTACATCATTTACAGCATCCATTTCAACAGATTTATAGTAATGAAAAACAAAACATGCAAGGTGAAACCCATATAACAGATGATGTAAATCTTAATATATCATCAACGGCTAAGGCGATGAATAAAGTCGAATCTTTCTTAAATTTAGGGACGAATGAACGGATGGATATGGATGATTTATCACCAGAGGAAAGAGATCAATTTTTAAGCATGTTGTCCAAATTGCTAAAACAAGGGGTTGTCGGTTATGAAGTTATAGAGGTGGATGGAGAGCCTGAAAAGCATTTTATAGTTAATCAAATAGGGAATGATCGATTAGAAGGTGCTAAATTATACGATGAATTCGGTGACTATATATTTTAAGATAAAAAATTTTGTACTGCGTAAGCGCTTAGTCGATTTACTATAGCATAATTTCATAACGCAGCCTTGTAAAATTCGATATTCTTACAGTCCATATATTAATTTCTAATAAAATAAATATATTAAGAAAAGGGATAGCCTATCAATATTTTTCCCTAAATCCATTGCCAGTTACAGATATATTAAGCAAGATAATTATCCATATTGCTTTGAAGATCTTTTTTTACGTTTATGACGTTTATTTTTATGGCCATCTTCTCCATAATAATAATAATAATATTGATAATAATAATAACTTTCTTTGCCTGTATCCACATCATTTAGTACAGCACCCAATACATTGGCATTAACTGCTTGTAATTTTTCCAATCCATTGTAAACAATTTGGCGTGGGGTTTCTCCTGAATGGACAACCAAAATTACGCCATCCACAAATTTTGCGAGCACAGTGGAATCCGTAACAGCGGTTACAGGAGGGGAATCAATAATTATTCTATCGTAGTCATTTTTCAATTCTGTCATTAATTGGCTCATTCTTTCAGAACCAATAATTTCTGATGGGTTTGGTGGAATAAGGCCGCAAATAATAATATCTAAATTAGGAATATTGGGAACATTGATTTTATCAATCGGTTGGTCCTCTAAACGAATAATTGCATCTGATTTTGATGCTTTTCCAACGAGTAATGAAGACATGCCATTTTGATCTCTTGTTAAACCGAACATTTTATGTATTTTGGGTTTTCTCATATCACAATCAATAAGCAGAACCTTTGTTCCTGCTTGTGCCATGGTAATTGCAAGATTAGTAGATGTCAGTGTTTTTCCTTCGCCCGGACCTGCACTGGTAACCAATAATACTTTAAGAGACTTTTCAGCAGTTGAGAAAAGAATACTTGTTCTAATTCCTCGGTATGATTCACTTGCTGTTGATTTAGATGAGTAATATGTTATTAATTCTGGATGAGGTATATCACTTTTTGTTAAATCAAAAGATGGCACAGGGCCTAAATAAGGAATATTTAAATACTCTCTAATATCATCTGGAATTTTTATTGTATTATCAATATATTCAATAAAAAAGGCAAGCACAATTCCAAAGGCAATACCACCAAACATTGCAATGAGAATTAGTATTTTTTTTCTGGGTGCAATTGGAAACTTTGGAATTTCTGCTCTATCCACAATTCGAATATTACCTGTTTTCATTTCTTCTGTTAATGAGGTTTCTTTAAATCGTTTAATTAAAAGATCATACAGATGCCTTGCATTTTCAGCTTCTCTCCTTAACACACTGTATTCAATTGATTTTTTATTTAATTCAATATTTTCTTGTTTTTGTTTATTCAGTGCTTTTTTTAATGTATTTTCTTTTGCCAGTGCAACTTTATACTCGTTTCTGAGAGAATTAATAATTCTGTTAATTTCTTTTCCTTTTCTATTCTTTAAATTGTCAATCTCAGATTGAATGGCAATCATACGTGGATGTTTGGCACCATATTTTTTGGATAGTTCAGACATACGATTATAGATTTCGACTTCCATTTTTTTAATATTTTGAATAAGATCATTTCTTAACACTTCAGGAATTGAATCGATCATATCTGGCTTATTTTTCAATTCAATCGCTTGATTATAACGAGTTTCTGCTTCCACTCGATGTGCTTCGGCATCAATTACTTGGGCATTTAATTGTGCTAGTTTTTGAGCAGTAATTTTTTCAACATCAGTTGAAAAATCTGTAATAATATCTTGTTCTTCTTTATATTTTAAAAGGTTAAGCTCTGCTTTTTCAACTTTTTTTCTTTCTTCATCAACGCGGTCATGAAGCCATTTAACAGCATCTTGAGCTGCTAATAATTTAGTCTCTAAATTTTTATCTATGTACACATGAGCTAATGTATTTACAATATCTGCTGCGCGTTTGGGATGACTGGAGGTATAACGGATATCCACTAATCGGCTGTTTCTAACTGGCTCTACTTCTATTCTGCTAATAAATGCATTAACCAATGAAGAGTCGCTGTTTTCAAATTCAAAATCTTTTTTTTCTTTACCTGAATAAAATATAGATTGTAGCGCGTTTGAAATGGTCTGCTTGATAGATTGTTTAAATTTTGATAATAAAGATTCATTTATTTTAGAATTAAATTCTTCACTATCAGCAAGGGATAATCGTTTGATGACTTCTCTTGCAATTGTTCGGCTTTCAATAATTTTATACTCTGTTTGATAATAATCAGAAGTTGATGTGTCAACAGCCATAACCTCCTTAATAGAAACAATATTTGGATTATCTTTTTCGATAACTAAACGAACAGAAGCCTGAAACTGAGGCGTTGTTGTCAGAATATAAATAATTGCAAAAGTTAAACTTAATGTTAAGAGGGAAATAACAGTCCATTTTCGTTTATTAAGTATACGAAAAAATTCTCTTACATCAATTGTTTGTTCAGTTATTTTATCCATAAATAATTACCATTAGATTATAATTGAAATGACGTGACTATAATATCTTGGATATGCAGTCAACTTATTAAAATGAAATGAATATATTCATAATTAGAAAAAACTTTCAGGAATAACAATAACATCTTGTGGCTGAATTTGAACATCCTGGGCTTTTTTTCCAGCATTTGTAATTGCATCGACTTTGACCTCAATAATTTTTTCAACCCCATCTTCCACACGAATAATCCGAGTTCGATTTCTTGCAGCGACAGTTGTGAACCCACCGGCCATGCTAATGGCTTCTACTAAAGTAATTTCTTTTTGAAGATATGGGTATGGGCCGGGTTTGCTGACTTGGCCAATAATATAAAAAAATTCAGGTTTAGGAATAAAAATAACATCCTTATCAGTAAGCAAAATATTAGAAATTTGATCACTACCTTTTAATAATTCACCAAGATCAATGCGGATGACAACTTTTCGTTCTTCTTTTTTTCCTGAATTCTAAGTCCGAATTATCATCGCTTGTTTTCCGCCCTGTTCAAAATCTATGCCTTTAGCCTTTGATAAGGCATCTAATAATCGTTCTTTGGCTTTTAAAGGATACGTTCCCGGTTGATTAACAGATCCAAGAACAAGAAATTGTTTACTTTTATAGTCAGTCACAATAACAGATACATGAGCATCAAATAAATATTGTCCTTCTGCTAGTTTAGAGGAAATTAAATTTTCGATCTCAGCAGTTGACAAGTCCTCCACATAAATTCTACCAACTAAAGGAAAAGAAATATATCCATCGGCAGCAACCCGCACCTGTTCTCTTGACAGATCTGGTTCTTCATAAACAGTAATACTCAGAACATCGTAACCACCAACCTTATAATCACTTAATTCAGAAGGCAATGCATTTGGATGACGTTTCATATATTCATTGACTGTCATATTTGGAGTTGTTTCAATAACTTCATTTAGGCCTGTATTCTCATACTCTGAACGAGATTTCTTGATTTCTTTTATTTTTTCAATGTATTCTTTATTTAAGTCTTGAATCTGATTATCAGTGATTGTTGTTATCTTAACGACTGGTCCTGATGAATTGCATGATGATAGTATGCCGATAAAACTGAGTATTAAAAAACAGAATTTATAGAGATGCCATTTGAGCAAAATCCTTTTCATATTTTATTTCCTTAACATTAAATTCCAAGAAAACGCTTTGCATATTTATGATATACAATTATGCACATAATGATATGCAATTATGCACATAATGATATACAAGATAATTGTATTACTTACATGCTGTTATTTTTAAATCAAATAATTTAAATAGTTTGGCAAGGCAAAATAAAAGCATTGAACGAACTTGTTGATAAATCCCAGGATGTCAAAAATTATAATCATAAATCTATTATAATAAAAAAATATAATAAAAAAAGGGGAAAAAATCCCCTTTTTGAAGTATACTAAGCTGTTTTAATAATTGAGCTAAAAACTACCTTTAACCACAGCGGATATGACATTTTTAGAATATTCACCTGCGCTATAATCAGAGTGACTTGCATGTTTTGATTCATATTTATAAAAAATTCCTGCGGTTATATCTCTTTTTCTAATTGGCCCTTCGTCATAATCATCCTCATCTCCATTTTCTGGCTGGGGTAATTTATATTCAACGCCTAAATTAATTCCATAAGTATTAAAATATTTGTTTGGACGAAATTCATTATTATCATTATCATCAGGATATTCATTTCGATAGTCATCATTTACCCAGGACAAACCACCTTGAAATATTAAATCCTTTTTTAAGTTATACTTGAGATTAAATGATAAAAATGTATCTATATATGATGCCGCGTCGGAATCAGGAGATCCTTGGATTGAACGGATGAATTGGAATCCAACATTAGTTTTATCTTTAATGATATCCAAATCAACTTGAGCATCGATTAACCAAGAATTATTATCTTCATAAGGCCTATTAAAATTATCTTTTTCATTGTCAAAACCTTTCGTCCCCCATCCAAATTTAATAGCACCATTTATTTTTGATCCAGGTTCAAATCTCACTCCTACCATGATATCGTTCATTTGATAATCCTGTGACGTTTGATCTGTCCAAGTTTCGATATTATCATTTTGTTTATTATATTCCGCTAATGTTAATCGATATTCAAATAAAAATGAGGTTTTTTTCGATTCTGTTAATTTTGAATATAATGCAAGAGAGATAACATTATCTGTTCTATCTTGCCATTGGTCGAACAATTCATCATAGCGTGTCATGTAATTTTTCATTAATAATTCAAGGGAATAGATATTATATTGATATCCAAAGGTTAAATCCAGGCTATTCTCATAGCGTTGTGTTTTTTGTCCAATTCTATAATTATTACTACTTCCATAAGGATCTGCGGTTGCATGATATCGTTCATTGAAATAAACATAAAATCCAAATGGGGATTTTACAGCCATCAAAAGATATGGCGTATGATACTGGTAGTTATTATTATTTTTTTTCAAATAACTCACCAATCCAATATTGTACCCCGCACTCACATAATTTTGAAAGTCACCTATGTCCTTAAGCTCAACACTGAAGCCCGGTGCCAACGTTAATAATGTATCTTCGATTTCATGGGTTGATTCAGAAAAAATATTGCTATCATATTCTGTTTTGACCTCACATTTAGGTGTTAAAGAAATTTTATTGGCAAGATTAATTGCAAAGCATGTGGCAAAAAATCCACTACCAAAAACAATAACACATATTATACTTAACATTCCTTTAATTTTGGTTTTCATTATCCGCATCACCATTTCTCCTGTTATTGAAATTGTTGTATCAATACAAAAAAGTAAAATTTATAAGTATTTGATATTATTAAATGCCGCAAATTGTCAATTTATAAATAGCGGTGAAGTAACATTGTGAATAGTTTATGTCAATAGTTTTTTAATGCAATTTAATTACGGCCAATTAGTAAATTTCTTTATTATTTTAAATAAATATAACTATTAATTTTTATCACTTTAACCAAATTTAAATGCAAAACACCTCTTAGAAAAATTACATTTAATAAATTTAAAAATTAAAAAATATACTCCTCCAATAATAAAAATTCAAGAACTTTTATTAATATTATTAAACTTAGGTCATGTTTAGACCATCATAAAAATAGTAGCAGACAAGAAAAAATCAGTCTTCTAATAAAAATGAATTACTCTGCATAAAAATTAATTAGTTTGCAGATTGATAGTATTATTGTTATATTTTATTTATGGTCTGATTATTGCAATAAAAAACTAAATTTTTTAGACCAGACATTGCCTGGTAAGATATCATTAAAGATTTACAACATTATTGAAGAATACAAAACTTATTGTTTAGAGCGTGCCTTGCCCACAGGGGGTTAGTATTAGAATAAATTTTGCATTCTTCAAGTGGCAAAAGCTTAAATCTATAGTAGCGATGCTTTAGTCCTTTTTCAAGGCAATATTCATGCCATGAAGAAAACAAAATTGAAACGATAATTGTTCAAATTTTGATATAAATTTTAACAAAAATGCTTGACATAAATTAAATTATAAAATAATATTTTATTTTTTTAGCCGAGGTAGCTCAGTCGGTAGAGCAGGGGACTGAAAATCCCCGTGTCCGCGGTTCAATTCCGTGCCTCGGCATTTTAATTAATTAAAGGCTTGTAATCATTACGATTGCAGGCCTTTTTTTTTGTCCCGAGTGCGCTATATGGTGCTATGTTGTACTATGTTGTGCTATATGATGCTATGTTGTACTATGTGGTGCTATATGAT
>Ga0272440_1002595_pt1 | contig 13942 bp, 7 predicted proteins | sample SSMMMBAug17_FD_192440 | JGI IMG/M metagenome (GOLD analysis project Ga0272440, IMG submission 192440) | Marine sediment archaeal communities from Little Sippewissett salt marsh, Falmouth, MA, United States - SSM-MMB-Aug17 | ecosystem: Environmental > Aquatic > Marine > Wetlands > Sediment ...
TGTATATCGGAAAAATAAAAATAATTGTCCCTATAATAATAAAATATGAGGCATTCAAAATAATGAAACAGGTATTCAGGCTATCTTGAGCATCAACTTTCAACTCTTTGCTCTCCTGGGATATCAGATTGATATCTGTGAATAATTCTTCATTTTTTTGGTAATTGATACGTATTTCTTTGAAACCATAAATAACGTCATTTAAATGATTAAAAAATGTTGCTTCCTTGATTCGTGATAATCTGATTTTTTGTTTTGCAGAAGCAAATGCTGATCGATAAACCAAAAAGGAGAGTCCAAGTAATGCAATAATAAGAATAAAACCTGAGAATGATTGCGACATAACGTAAAAAAAGAGTGCAATCAGCGAAAAAACGTTTTCCATAGACATAATTAGTATTGGGGCAGATCGGGAGAGTGTTTCTGTATCTGTTGTAAGCCGGGTATATAGTAATCCAAAACCGATTTTTTCAACAAAGCTCAGTTCTGTCTGACGAATTTTCCCAATGATTGCCACACGTATCTTTCGAATAATTTGCTGAGAGGCAGCAATCAGTCGATTCATGGAAAATGTTTTGGAATACAGAAGTAAGCCTAAAAGAATTAAGTAGATGGCAAATAGGCGGATATCAAAAGTATTATCGTCGATTGCAATATTTTTTTCGGCGAGGTTGATAATGTATAGCAGAAAAGGGTATATTGCCCCTGATAAAACAACAAAAAAAATGAGGAGTGCAAAAGGGGCATCTGAATACTTTTTGACAAATGATATTAACTTTTCCATACGTCAATAATTTTTCCCATCTCCATTTTTATCACTCTGTCAGCCTTATCAAAATATCTGTCGTCATGAGAAACAGCAATGACCGTTTTATTCAAGGCACGCATGTCATCCAAAAAATTTTCATAAAAATTCTTTTTAAATATCGGGTCCTGATCAGCAGCCCATTCATCAAAAATATAAACAGGCTTATTTTCCAAAAGACAAATCACATATGCCAGTCTTTTTCTCTGTCCAGTAGAGAGGTCTATTTTCGTAAATTTTCCATTTTTAAAATGTGTTTTGCCAGCAAGCTGCATTTTATCCAATAATTGATTGACGTTCTTTTCATCAATATTCTTAAGCCCATAAAGCTTTTTAAAAAGGTGAAAGTCTGTAAAAATTGTAGAAAAACACTCTCTGTAGGATGGATATGTTTCGTGGGTGAGTTGTTTCCCATCAACAGAGATTTCTCCCTCATCAGGAAAATAAAGACCGCTCAGAAGTTTCATCAGTGTTGATTTGCCACTGCCATTGCCGCCAACAATAAAAACAATTTCACCTTTGTGAATTGAAAAATTTATGGGTCCCATTTCAAATAACGATAATCCTTTTTTTGTTTTGTATTTAAACGTTAAAGATGTGAGCATAATTTTATTAAAATCAGAAATGGGCTTTGGTGGGCTGACAAGACAATCAACATTAAAGGAGTCAATCATTTTTTCAAGTCTCATCAGGTTTTCAACAGATACATTCGTAATCAAATAATTGGGTATTGATTTTAAAGTGACACTTAATGGCGCCCATATATATAATAAAGCGGAAACGCAACGCACAACTGCGCTATTCTCAACAAGATCAAAAAAAGGAAGAATAAATATAATACCGGCTATCATGCTGAAATATGTTAAATTTATGATAACAAAACTGTAATTGAGACTGATTAAAGCATCGGTTTTTAATCGTTCTGTCTCTTTTGAGACAGTTTTAATGTCTTCAAACAAGGCTTTACTTTTTTGATCATTGATTCGTATTTCTTTAAAACCAAATAAAACATCGTTTAGCCGATCAAAAAAAACAGCCTCTTTTTTTCTGGCTAATTTGGTTTTTCTTTTGGCGGGTGAATAAGAGGTAATATAAACAAACAAACTCAACCCAAATAACCCGGTGACAACAAAAAAGCTTGAAAGAGATTGCGTCGCCAGATAAAAAAAAACCGAAACAAGAGAAAATATACTTTCGATGGCCATCGCTATCATAGGAAGTGTTTGTGACAGCGCCGTGGTGTCTCCGGTTAAACGAGCATATAATAATCCTTGCGATGTTTTTTCAAGAAATTGGAGTTCTGCATGACGAATTTTTCCAACAAAATTGACGCGTATGCTTCTGACAATCTCCTCGGAAAATTCAATAGAGCGTCTCATTGATAGTTTTTTGGAAAATAAATAGATAGACAGCAGCATCAGGAAAATAAGAAAAAGTCTGAATTCAAGAACCTCGTGACCACTGGAAACATATGCAGCAGCGGTATTTATTACTGACAGGATAAGTGCATATGATGCCCCGGAGACAATAAATAAAAAGATAATTATTCCACCGGATGCATTTGAATATTTTTGGATAAATGCAATGATTTTTTTCATAATCTAAGACATCATTATTGACTGGACCTGGATCAAACATGAACAATAATATGCTCCCAACTTATTTTTATGACATAATATATTTGCGTTAGAAAAGTAAACATAAAAAATATTTCCTTTTGATGACTATCAACGCACAAAAAAACAAATATTTATCTAACCTCTTTATTTTTATCTGCTTCAAAAAAGTCAAAAAACATACCACATGTCAGTTTTTTCACTATTTTGACCAATATAGTACTTTTTTTCACATATCACAGGTTTACTTATTTTCTTTCAACGCATAATAGTTAGAAAAAAAATTCTTTAAAATCGTACTGAAAAGAGTAAATATGTCAAACCAAATGGATCGTATTAAAAATTTTGTTCGAAAGAAACGCCCTGCCATTATTTTGATCTTATTGTTTTTCGGATTATTCATTGCTTATTTGTGGAATTATATTGTCATCATTATTCATTCCGGTGAAGGTGGTGTGATGTATCGCCTGTTTTTTGGAGGAACTGTTGTCAACAGGGTCTATGGAGAGGGAATTCATATTATTTTTCCATGGGATACATTACATATTTACAACGCCAGGGTTCAAGAAGTTTCTCATGAAATGAATGTGCTCACTAAGAATGGTCTAAAAATTAACCTTGAAGTTTCGATTCGCTATTATCCTGAATACAATTTACTGGGAATATTGCATAAAAATGTTGGACCCGATTATGTCCATACGGTTATTATTCCTGAAATTGAGTCTGTTTTGAGAATTATTATCGGAAAAATTGATGCAGAAGAGGTTTATACCACTAAAACATCATTGATTGAGGAATCTCTAAACAAAGCAATTGAGCAAGTTGCACAGCGATTCATTCATATTGATGATGTTATCATTAAAAAAATGATTTTACCGCCTGAAATTGAAGAAGCCATTCAATATAAAATAGAACAAAAACATCTGGCAGATGCCCACGATTATATCATTGAAAGAGAAAAAAAAGAAGCAACAAGACGCGTTATAGAGGCTGAAGGTATGGCAAAATATAATCGAACGTTATCTGCTTCTATCAATAAAAATATGATTTTATGGAAAGGAATCGATGCGGCAAAAGAACTGTCTCTTTCTGATAACTCAAAAGTCATTGTTGTTGGCGGTGGGAGTCATGGATTACCCTTTTATGGCAGCATTCTTTTGGATGCCCCTGAAAATAGACAATTAACAACCATCTCCGATCCCCAGGCATTTACCACGAAAGTCAGTGAGTCTGAATGAATATGCCAATCAACGTTCATATAAAAAAATACGCATGGCTAACCAGTTTTCTTATCATATTAGCATGGTGTTCATGTGAACTATTGCCAATAAGCTCGGAAATCAGAAATAAAACCGCTGAATCCAATCATGGCGATATTGTCATCGGGGTTGTTGGCTCTTCTGATACACAAAATTTGTTTGTGCCCGGTGTAAAATTAGCCATCCAGGAGATCAATCAAAATGGCGGGGTCTACAATCGATTGATTCGTCCAATTTTTTTCGATGAAAAGGCCGATTTGAAACAATCTTCACGTATCTCAGAAGCATTGAGCCGCAATCGAAATGTTATTGCTGTCATCGGCCATAATTTTTCACGTACAGCCATTCCAGCATCCATTGTTTATGAAAATTCCGGAATTGTATTTATATCTTCAGGTGCAACCCATCTGTCTTTCACGAAATATGCTGAGAAATATACATTCAGAAATGTTCCGTCTGACGCCAGCAGTGCAACCGCAATTGCCACCTATCTGAAAAACAATCATCTGGTAAAGGTCGTTTCTCTTTTTGACAGTTTAAGCTACAAAAAAGGCCTTGCAGAATCATTCAATGAAAAAGCGATTGAAAAGGGATTGAAAATTGTTGCTAAAAAAGCGTACTTTTCATGGCAGAACAGTTTCAGGGAATTATTATCAGAAATCAATAAAAATTATCAATTTGATGTTATTTTTGTAGCAGGCCTTTTCCCAACAGTTGGCGAGCTTATCAAACAAGCGCGATTAATTGGTATTCATCAACCGGTAATTAGTGATTATACGCTGGATTCTCCTGAATTGCTGAATATTGCAGGAAAAGAAGCAGAAAATACGATTGTTGCAACGATTTTTGATCCCCAATCTCCCAACAAAGAAACTTCCGATTTTAAAGAACGTTTCAATCTGGAACATGGTGTTGAACCGGATATCTGGGCTGCCCTGGGATATGATTCAATTCAACTACTCGAAAAGGCTATCAGAAAGTCTGATTCGGTCTCTCCGATTACCATCAGCTCGACCTTACGTTTTTTTGACAAATGGCAAGGTGTGACAGGGACTTATTCTTTTGCATCAGATGGCGGCATAACCGGCAAGTCATTTTTTTTCAAGCAAGTTAAAAATGAAGAATTTGTATTTATTGACCGCGATATGAAAAGCGATGATTTATTATCCGGCCAGATCAAAGAGTTTACGTTAAGACTTCCCATGGGCGACAACATCAACACACTTGATCCTGCCATGATGATGGACATGAACGCTATAGAATTATCCGAACAGTTATTCATAAGCCTTACAGACTTAAATCCCGAAACATATGAATCAGTTCCCGAATTTTCTACTCATTGGGATCTGAGCGATGATGGTAAGACATATACGTTTCATTTACGAAAGGATGTTCAATGGACTGATGGCAAACCTGTTACTGCTCATGACCTGGTGTGGGCTATTAAACGAAACGTTTTGCCAGAAAACAAATGTCCCAATGTATCGTCGTTGTTTATTATTAAAAATGCCAAAAAGATAAACAGAAATAAGATAAAAAATTTAAATGCATTGGGTGTCAACGCAATTGATGATTATACCGTTCAATTTCAATTGGAATATCCTGCCGCTTACTTTCCATCCATGACCAGCATGGGAGTATACAGACCATTGCCGCGTCACGTAATCGAGCATCATAAAGAGCAATGGACTGATTTAAAATTTATTCAAACCAATGGTTCTTACCAGATTGCCCGATGGGATAAAGGCGTAAAAATTATTCTTCGGAAAAATGACCTGTATTTTGACAAAGATAACGTGCTGATTCCCATTCTGGCTTATTTTATTATTCCTTCTGGTAAAGTGGGAATGGCAATGTTTCAAAATCAGGAGTTAGATATCATAGGAGATGCATTTTTAGCAATTCCTTCTGATGAAATTCCCCAAATCATCAGAATGCCAGGTGAAAATTATTTTCAAGAGCCAAATTTTTGTACCATGGCCTATGCGTTTAACACCAGAAAAAAACCGGTGGACAATCCTAAGGTCAGGCAGGCCATATCAATGGCCATGAATCGACACTTAATGGTTAATTGTGTCGTCCGCGGTAATCAGCAAATTGCAACGACATATACACGGCCTCCTATATTTGGCGCTGTTTCGCCTGAAGAAAAAGTGGGCATTAATTTTGATCCCAATGAAGCAAGAAATCGTCTTGCTGAAGCCGGTTATGTTGATGTTAAAAAGTTTCCTGTGCTGCATCTTGCATATCTGAATAGCACTATCAATAAAAAAATTGCGGTATCCATGCAAGCCTTTTTACGTGAATATTTATATATATCAATGGAAATTGAAGCTCTGGATTTAGATGGAATAATTGAAGAAAATTCCGGTAATAGCACACACCATTTATTTCAAAGCGGGTGGTGTTCAGATTATCCCGATGCCAATAACTGGCTGAATGATCGATTCCATCCAAAAGAATCATTAAATCCAGTTGGATGGGATAACGAAGAATTCGCTACATTGATGGATATTTCCAAGCGACAGACAGACCCAAAAATTCGAAAGCAATTATATCGTCGTGCAGAAGAAATTTTGTGTGAAGAAGCATGTGTTGTTGTGCCTCTTTATTTCATGACAGCGCATTATCTGGTGAATCCACGTGTCAAAGGATGGTATCATATGGCCATGGGTGGACAACATATCAGGAATTGGTATTTGGAAAAATGAATAAAAAAACAATCCTTATCAGTATTATTTCTGTAATTTTCCTTATGGGGGCATATCTGATATGGTCTCCACCGAGGTTTTTATCACAGAACACCTATACAATTGCAGTAGTCAGCATGTCCGGCGATCGCAAAGAAGATGGCATTTCCATGATTCGCGGCATTAAAATGCGCCTGAATCAAGCAAATGCAATGGGAGGTGTTTATGGAAAACCGCTTCAATTAAAAATCTATGATGATCGCGGCGATCCCATGCTGGCAAGACAAATTGCTTCAAATATTGTCGAAAATAAAGCCATCAAATTGGTTTTGGGCCATTTTTTCAGTTCAACATCGTTTGCTGCCGGTCAATTATATAAAAAATATGGGATACCTGCGATTACAGCATCCGCAACTGATCCTATGGTAACGCAAAACAACCCCTGGTACTTTCGTGTGATTCCCACAAATATCACTCAGGGACAATTCATTGCCGCTTATATTCATGGTGCATTGAAAAAAAAAAGCGCAAGCATTATTTTTGATACAGATAATTATGGCAAAAGTCTTGCGCGTTCTTTTGAGAATTCGGCACTGGAAACAGGGATTCATCTGGTAAAAAAGTGGGGAATTAATAGCAGCAAAAATGTTGACGTTCAAATTAAAAAGATTGTTGAAGAACTTCGTTCAATTGAAGATACAGGAATCGTTTTTCTGGCAACGCATAGTTTAGAAGCTGTCAAGCTCATTACAGCCATCAATTTTCCGGGTTCAGGTTATGAAATATTTGGCCCGGATTCGTTTTCAACCAACAGTTTTATTAGTGAATTTTTACGATATCCGCAGGAAAGGGCGAATCCAGGATACTTTTCAGATAATGTTTACGCCTCATCCCCATTTATGATCAACATTTCGCCAAATCCAGATGCATTCCGGTTTAGAAATGAATATATCCAAACATACGGGCATAAGCCATCCTGGGTGGACTCTTGCTATTATGATGCTGCTCAGGTGGCCGTTTCCGCCTTAAAATTCTGTCAAATGAGTGGCAACAATTTTAGAAAAGACCGGATGGAAATTCGGAAATATCTTGAAAAAATTGATCATCCCGATAATGCGATCAAAGGCATTACCGGTGATATCTATTTTGATAAATTTGGCAATATTACGCGATCTTTCTCTGTTGGAAGCTTTAACAAACAAAAATACTGTCCGGCTTTTTCACAATACCAGACCATAAAAGAAACACCTGATTCCGATTATCCTGTTGATGATGTTATCAGCGGTGAACTTGCGCTTGTCAATAATCAGTTGATGAAAAAAGGGAAGGTTATTTATGCCGGAATGGATATTAATGAAATCAGTCATCTCAATCTATTAGACTCCTGTTATACAGCAGATTTTTATTTATGGTTCCGTTTTGAAGGAGAATTTGATGATCGGAAGATTGAATTTATTAATGCAAAATACCCCATAACATTGGGAAAACCCATTTTTGAGAACGTACAGAATAATATTCACACAAAAACCTATCATGTAAAAGGTGTTTTTGATTCCTTGTTTAATTTCAGAATGTATCCATTTGATAATCAGACATTGCAAATTAAATTTCGCCATCAATCAAAAACACGTGAAAAAATTATATATATCCCTGATGTTTCAGGGATGGAGAAAACCGGATTAAAAAAATCAAAAACAAAGAAGCAAGTATGTGGCATAAATGGATGGGAAATCAAAGATACAGAAATATATCAAAATTGTATCTCAAGATCCAGCTCCTTTGGGAATCCAGCATTATTTGAAAATCCTAAACAAATCAATTATTCATTAATTAATTATGATATCTCTATTCAAAGAGACAGCATAGATATTGTTTTCAGAACATTTATGCCAATGATTGTCATCGCCCTGTTAATGCTTGTTGCGGTATTGGTTCCATCACATCGTTTGAATATTAAAATTGGAATTCTGCTATCTGTTTTTCTATCCACTATTATTTTTCATTATAAAATATTATCTGTGCTGCAAGCGATCAAGATTTCCTTTGTTGAGTCACTGGTTTATTTTTTGTATGGATTGATTCTCATCTATTTGATTTTTGCTCTGTTGCGCTTTCTGACTTCAAAGAAAGCAATGGCTAAGTACGAGAAAATGATTCTTATCGCTGAAATTATAGTGTTTCCTCTTTTGATCATTTTCTCTGTTTATATTCATTATTATTTCTATTCTCAATCCTCCGCTCCTCGTGATTTAAAGCAATTAAAAAAAATCGAAAATCTGGCATTTGGCAAAGAAACTCAAAAAGAAAAAATTTTATATTGGACATTCTCTATTCATGAAAATATTAAGGACGGCGATATTATCGGTATAATTAATGACGATACGATAAACGCGTTAGCGAAATATCTCATAATAAGTGGAAATGATGACAACGCTTTTTCCATTGATTCATCCGGTAAACTTCACATTCGAGATCATCAACAACTAATGCAGCAGGAATCCATATGCAGAGAACTTGTGATCAATATTTCAGACAATAGTGGAAAAAGTATTCGTTCAATTGTTAATGTTTGTCTGTATGTTGATACTGACGCAAATAAAAATTTCGAAAAAAAAATTGATGCTTCTTTGATACAACATCAACAAAGCAATTCGAAAACGACATCTGTAAATAACAATAAAACAATAGACCGAAAAAAAGTAAGTAAAACAATAACTCAAAGAAAACCTCTGAATGATAACCAATTAAAAGCGACGTCCATAAATCAAAGCAGCCATATCGCTCAAGATAAGAAACTGTCATCTATAACATTCAAACATCCTCAATCACCTGCTCCTCTTCGAATAAAAGCGGATCATCTGGAATTAATGGATCAAATATTTATTATTCAGGAAAATATTGAAAGAAATGCACTGATTGGACAAATCAAAGTTCGATGTTCTGAAAAGGATCAATTAAACTTTCGCATTGTATCTGGAAATGAAAAGAATATTTTTTTTCTTAATCCGAACAGTGGAGAACTCTTTATGAAATCGAAGGAATCATTAGATGGTTCAAACGCACAAACTTTTTTCTTATCAATAGGTGTTAATAATCAGGATCAGAAATCTGATCGTGCAAGCATTACTGTTTTGGTGAACCGTTAACAGTTATAGAGGAATTATTATGGGATACAGCATTATATATATTATTGTTTGTCTAATAATCGGATTGTTAGGTTTGAATCGGAAGTTCGGATTTTGGGGATATTTCTTTGGTTCAATTATTTTATCGCCTATTGTTGGATTAATTTTGCTTTTTGCATCTGATGTCAAAAAATAAATCTGTTTAGAGGGAATAGTCATTGAACATTCTTTTTGCTAAATGGAAAAAACCAGGATATTCTATGAATATCCTTCAACGTTAGTACACTTCCAACAAGATTGATATTATCAATGGATTTGATACAGTGCTACATAAAAGAAGTTAAAGAACCTGATCTGACACCTGCTATACTGGTTATTGCCGCAGCTGTTGCACAAGGACTTTTACTTTCTGTTATCATCAAAGCATCTTCATTGGTTTCACCTGGAAATTTAAATTTTCAATATTTATTAATATATCTATTCCTATTTGCCATTTTTCTGTATGGTAAAAATTATGGGTTAAAAAAAACATCAGATGTAATGTCAGAACTGATGGAAACCTTAAAACTCAGAATATCAGATAAAATTCGACAGTCAGAATTATTGGATATCGAGCGAATGGGGCCAGAAAGAATATATACTCAATTAACCAATGACACGGGTCAAATCAATGAATCTGCTATTATGATCATGAATTCGTTTCAGTCATGCATCATGGTTTGTGTTTGTGCCATCTATATTCTTTTTATCTCTCAACTGGCCTTTCTGATATCTGTTGCCAGTTTTATTTTTGTTTTATTTTTGTATATTGTTGTTTTTCGAAAAAGCTATGATGAAGAACTGGATAAAACACTTCAAAAAGATATTTCAACAATGGAAATGTTCAATCAGTTCCTTTCTGGTTTTAAGGAATTAAAATTGAATCAATCCATGAGTGATGAACATTTTCAACATTATCAACAGGTGTTGAATGAAACAAGGGAATTGAAAACAAAAACTGGATATAAATACGTTACCCATATCATGTTTTCTCAAATCTTTTATTATACATTCTTTGCCATTATTTTGTTTGTGTTGCCATCTATCTCTCACACAACAGCAGATATCGTTATAAAAGTAATTGCAACTGGAATGTTTATCATGAGTCCTTTTAATATGTTTGTTGGGACAATTCCCTTATATGTCAAATCTTCCAAAGCCATCGACAATATTTATGATCTGGAAAAATCGCTGGATGAACATATCAAAACAGAAGCAACAGATAAAAACTCGGCTTTAGCCAAAAATGAAACGTTTGAAAAAATTGAGTTAAAAGATGTTCAATTTTCTCATCGTTCAACAACTGGAACGGATGTCTTTACTTTGGGGCCTATTAATCTGACAATCAAAAGGGGCGAACTTATTTTTATTACCGGTGGTAATGGTAGCGGAAAATCCACTTTAATGAAAGTCTTGTGCGGACTTTACCCGCCTGACTCAGGAATGATTAAACTGGATGACAGCAGCCTGGAGGATATCACTTATCCTTTATATCGCGAATTATTTTCAGTGATTATGAGTGATTTCTACCTGTTTGAACGTCTTTATGGTATTGAAAATCCAGATAAACTTCTGGTTAAAACGTTACTTCAACAAATGCAGTTAGAGCATAAAACAGATGTGGTTAATTCTTGCTTTACCAATATTCGCCTGTCCACTGGGCAAAGAAAACGTCTGGCCATGATAGCTGCCATTCTTCAGGATAAACCCATTTATATTTTTGATGAATGGGCGGCTGATCAGGATGTTGATTTCAGGATATACTTCTATGAAACGTTGCTAAAAGACTTAAAAAGTAACGGAAAAACAATAATTGCTGTCAGTCATGATGATCGATATTATCATGTTGCAGATCGAGTACTAAAAATGGACTATGGAATTTTTGTAGAACAATAAAAATTTTGTATACAAAAACTTATTCAACCAACAATTTATTTATTAGTTTAAGGAGGAATTATGTCTGACCCCAAAAAAGGGAAAAAAATGAAGAATGAAACAGTAGACAAAAGCGAATCTTTTTTGCCAAATGAAAAAGCTGAGGAGCTTATCCGGAAGCATACTTATGGATCAATGGCTTTGGGATTGGTACCTGTTCCATTTTTTGATTTTGTTGGCGTGGCTGCCGTTCAGTTAAATCTGGTTCGAAAACTGGCCAACACATATGATATTGGATTCAGCCAGGAAGTATTTAAAAATACAGTCGGTGCATTAGTGGGCGGTGCCATTCCCGGCCTGGCTGGAATGCCTATTTCCAGCTTGATGAAAACAATTCCCATTATTGGACAAGGACTTGGTGCATTGAGTATGCCGGTTGTTGCCGGAGCATCCACTTATGCCATTGGAAAAGTATTTTATCGTCATTTTGCTTCTGGCGGATCATTCTTAACATTTGATGTTGATAGCGCTCGTGATTATTATGAGGAGCAGTTTAAAAAAGGTGAAACCATTGTTTCTGATATGATGAAGAAAAAAAAGGATGGAGAAAATCCGGCTGAGAAGTAAGATTTATGACCTACAAAAAACTGGTGTATACACAATAGTCGCCAGGCAAAGTGTATACACCAGTTTCTTAAAATAAGTTCCCCCGGAATTGGGGAACTTATTTTTCGAGCATTCCTAAGCAGAGCTCAGAGATGTCCAGTGTCCTTCGCAACCACAAAATTTATTGATTCTGTTTATAAGCAGTTAAGACTATTTTTCCGTGGCCTATCTTATGAACATTCATATTTGTAAATCCAGATGATTCAAGCCAGGTTTTGTATTCATTAAGTTGATATTTTCTTTCTCCCACATTAATTCGTGATAATAACAAACGATTCGCCTTTAGCAAATTTTGCCCTTTATTCATTGAACCTTTGTATAATTGAATTGAACCTTTACATAAAATAGCTAAAGTGCCTTTGTTTTTTAGTGCTTTTTTAACTTTTTCAAGTAGGCATAGATTTTGATCAGGTGAAAAGTAATGCATAAGATTAGCAATGAATACAACATCGTAATTATTATCAAATTCAACGGTTAAAGCATCTCCTGGGCAAAAATCAACAACATCATTAAAACCTTCTTCTATAGCAATCTGTTTGCTCGATTCAATAGCTTGTGGTAAGTCAATAACTGTTGATTTCATTGGGGGATGCTTTTGGCAAATCATTGCCCCATAATGACCATGACCGCCACCGATATCCAGGAGTTTTTTCGGATGCTCTTTCACTGGAACCAAAAGTGCTATTTGTTGTGCGATATGTTTTGAATAGTGAAACATTGCTTTTTGATATGAAGACCAGTCTTCAGACGTTTTGAGGCATTCATGATTTTCAAAAACAGCCCCTGTTTTTAGAACATCTTCCAAATGATCAAGTAAATGCCATCGGACATAGCTATATTCAACAAATCCAATCAGATTATCAGGGCTTTCTCGTAAAAAAGAACGTTTCGAAATGGTGTTTAGTTCATATGTGTCATTATTATTGGTTAAAAAACCAGCACAAACCAAAACATAAAGCATTCGCTCGAGTGTATCTTTGTCTAAGGATAATTCAGTGGATAGCTGATCTAATGACAGTTTTCCTGATCCAATCGTTTCAAAAATACCAAGTTTTACAGCAGCCATAATAGAACGGGTTTGAACAAGCGGAAGTAAAATGTCAATATTTGGAGGAGATGATCCCAGACATGATTGTTGCTTTATTTTATTTTCTATATTATTTTGAGTAAGTTGATCCTTCATAAAAATTTTTATCCTTTGTCAAATTAATGATCAAATTAAATTTACATGGAAGCCAAACAATGTAAACAAACTTAATGTGAAAAAAAGTACTATTTGTGTCAAAATAGGGAAAAATATAGTTCCTGGCACGATAGTATATCAATATTTTTAGAAATGCTCTGAAAATAAGGCATCCTTCATATTTGTTGAAAAGTAGTTAACACTTTTCCGAAATTTTGATTGTGTTTCTGTTTGTAGAGACAAGGCATGCCTTGTCTCTACCATCGATAGCCACGAAACATACAATTTGTAAATATGGGAACATATTTTTCAATTGTGGTTCCTTAAATTAAACAAATAAAAGTCATTGAAGCTTGGGGAAGCTAGCAGTTCAAGTATCTTCTTTGAATTCAATTTAATTGCAAATTTATGAAAAGAGTAATATAAACTGTACAAGTGTCTGAAAGGAGGAATGGTTATGAAAACTGAAACCACTATTGCCAACCCGATATATGATGTTGTCTTCAAATATTTAATGGAAGACACAGAAATTGCCAAGCTCATTTTGTCTACAATTATTGATGAAGAAATAGAAAGTCTTGACTTTTCTCCACAGGAAAACACAATAATCATTGAAAATCGATCCCTAACTGTTTATAGACTGGATTTTTCAGCAAAAATTCGTATGCCGGATAAATCTTACAA
>Ga0272440_1002596_pt1 | contig 13941 bp, 17 predicted proteins | sample SSMMMBAug17_FD_192440 | JGI IMG/M metagenome (GOLD analysis project Ga0272440, IMG submission 192440) | Marine sediment archaeal communities from Little Sippewissett salt marsh, Falmouth, MA, United States - SSM-MMB-Aug17 | ecosystem: Environmental > Aquatic > Marine > Wetlands > Sediment ...
GTATACCCACAAATTTTTTTTCTAATTCATCCATTAGCGATCTCCTTTTATAGCAGTATTGTTGACAATTGATGCATGGTGTTCTCCTCGGCCATTGTATTTTAGAATATTTGATGGCATTATCAGGAACAAAAGTAAAGGCTTTTCGCATTACCCGGGACGTTTTCCTGAGCTAAATATCGTCCTGAGATATTGGCAATCGCATAATAAAATGAGCCCCTTGTCTTCGATCAGGATTGACTCGAATGGCCCCACCATGAAGTTCTAAAATGTGACGCGTAATGGCCAGGCTCAATCCCTGGCCTTTTTTATGATGCATGATATCTCGGATAGCAAACTCATCAAATATAGATTCCAGCCATTCCGGCTTGATACCACAACCATAATCAATAAATGAAATACGACACTGATTGTTGACAATTGATGCATGAAGTTCTATTCGGCCATTGTTTTCAGAATATTTGATGGCATTATCCAGAACAAAAGCAAAGGCTTTTCGCATCAATGACCAGTCCGCCTGACATTCAATTGGTTCTAACTGCTCCAGATCAATAGATATATTCTTTTCTTTCAATGGTGTGCGTAGATTTGCAATAATTTCCTGAAAAACATCATCAAGAACAGATGATGAATAATGGAGGCGCCTTTCGTCTTTTAAAGAACATAATAGCGCTGTTTTTTCTGCAAATTCCAGCAATTCATGGGCTTTGATACTGATCATTTCAATGCGCGTTTTAATATCATCACCAATGGAATCATTTCGCATGAGAATATCCGATAGACCAATGATCGCACTCAGGGGGGTTCGGGTTTCATGGGAAAATAGAGTCAGTAGATCATTTTTTAATTGATTGACTTCCTCTTCATGCTTGAGTCGTGCAAAAACATTTGTTTTGGCTAATAATTCTCTTTTGACAAAGGGTTTTGTCACATAGTCATCAGCACCAACTTCATACCCTTTTAAACGATCGTCAATGAGTGTTTTGGCAGAAACAAGTATGATTTTTATAAATGCATAACGTCGTTCATTTCGAATCTGTCTACATACTTCGTATCCATCCAGCCCGGGCATCATAATATCCAAAAGAATAATATCCGGGCGATATCCGGGTAAAATATCCAATGCTTCTTCACCCGACTGAGCGGTTTTGATAGTATAGTCCGCTTCCAGTATACGTTTGATCAATAAAACATTCGTGGATACATCATCGACAATTAATACTTTTCTTTTATGTGTCTGGGGCATAATAAATCCTGTTTCCTATTTTTGTTTGCGAAGCCGAATTTTATTCACAGTAACAGAATCAAACAAATATTCATGGGTATCATGAACAACCATGATCACAGTGATCCCTTTTTCTCTTTGTTGGTATAAAATATTGATAATATCCTTTGCAGTACCCTGATCCACAGAAGCCAAGGGTTCATCAGCAAAAATAACCATAGGATCATGGATGATCGCTCGAATCAATGCGGTTCGCTGGCGTTGGCCGCCTGAATATGTGGCCGGACTGCGATCCATCAAACCATGAAGCATATCATCAAAATGACAGGCTTTGATAATCATTTTTGCTTTTTCAACAGCTTCAGCCTTGGAAGCTTCTGGATATCGTAACAGGTATGATAAAATCACATTTTCCCAACCTGTCATGGCATCAATAAGGTGATCTTGTTGAAACATAAATCCAAAATACGCATAACGCACCTTTTCAATCCTTTCCGGTGCTTCTTGCATCATATAACGATAACTGATAGGCGGCTGATCCAGAGGATTGAACAAAATATCATCTCCATGATACAATACCATTTCATCCATCAATCCCAGTAAATTCAGCAAGCTGGTTTTTCCAATGCCGGTTTCACCGGTGATGAGGGTCAGGGCCTCTCGTTCAATACGAATATTTTTAAACCTGAGATACGTGGTCTCAGATCTTTTTGTCGTTAAAAAAGTTTTTTTAAGGTTGTCAACCTTAAATATCCAGTTTGATTGCTCTATCAATGGTAATGTCCTTTGTTTTTGGTTAAAGTAGATGTTGAAGGATAAGATAAATCTGTTCATCATTATTAGCACAACGCAACAGTGCTTTCAATGATTATTATCGTTCAATTATGGTTTTTCTTGGTATGGTCAAATGGGGTCAGAACTTGATTGTTTTGATTAATTCGTAATCAAGGCAATCAAGGTCTGACACCATTTGAAATGGTTGGATTGTGATGGATATCAATCAAATGAAAAAATGGTGGTTTGGCAGTAATTTGATTTTTCATGGCTAACTTTCTTGGATCAGCTGGTACAGGTCTAACTCAAGAATTATCAAGCAAATTTTTTTCAACTGGGATAAATATATATACTACTTTCTTTTGGAAATTTTAAATCAAAATCCAAATCAAATAATCGAAGAATGCCCAGGGTCCTGGCTGTGGGGCTGGATCCAGTATCGATTGAATCCAAAATAATTTTCATGTCTTCAGCAACATAAATATCATACTCAATATCGGGGATACTCACTCTGGCAAATGTGGTATATGGTGGAATTTCAAATGCTTTTGTTCCGCCAATATCCAATCCGGCGCTACCGGTTGTGTTTACTTCCATTTCCATCACTGAACCACTGGGAACAGAAGCTGTCAATTCAGCCAGCAGCTCTGTTGATTCACCAGTAGGACCTCTGAAAACAATAAATCCAGATTTTAATTTTTGGCCATTAATGACAGTATCACCTTGTGTAAATTCAATAATGTCGCCAAAAGAAGCGGTGGTAAACTGAATATGAACTTCGAATGCGCTGCTGCCATCAGCACCCTCCAGCATTACAGCCACTGAATGTTGAGCGGTAACTGCATCCATTTCATTATCTGTCAGAATATCCATATCAGACATTTTCCCTGAATGCATTGTTTGGGGAGAGACTCGCCAAGTGTCAACACGATCAGATAACTCCATGGCTGATGCTGAAAATGCACACAAGGCAATCCCCAAAAAACATATGTTTTTGATACATTGTTTCATCGGTTTCTCCTAATTTTAATATTGTTCAACACAACCTGTTAAAAAATACAGGTTGCATTCTATAATAAATCATTATATGCTTAAAGGAATATATAGATTTAAAGCAATTTTAATGCCATTAATAACAATATAGTCAGGAAAGTAAATTAATGATTTCTAACATTCTTGATCGGATTTTTTTTTGGAGATCCTCTAACACCAATGAAGCCAGCGAGGATATGCTGGAAATTGCCAGAAAAGTTGGCCCTTTGATAGATGAAATAACCAATCAAATTTTTATGGATCATCGGGAAATATTAGTCAAAGAACCTATTACGTACATTGTACCAGCTGTTTGGGGTGCCATTAAAGATGGTAAATTGACTCGAGTTCAAAAAGATATCAATCATCGGTTTGATCCAGTGGTTCGCCAGGTAATGGCCATGATTGTTCCTGATTCCGCATCAGCCGCCCAACGATATGCCATTGCTTATATTATCCGGGGATTGATGATTTCGAAAATTACCTTTATGATCGAAGGGTTTAAAAATCGGATGAACGATACGTAAAACATGAGTAAAAAAACAGTCATACTTTTTTTAGCCACCGGCGCATATGCCGGCAATATGCCATTTGCCCCGGGGACATGGGGAACCCTGGTGGGCTTGCCCCTTTGTTATGTTCTGTCTTTCATGTCCTGGCCTTTTCAGTTTATGATTTTAATCGCTTTTATGCCCATTGCCGCATGGATTTGTGGCTCAGGTGAAATCTATCTTGAAACCAAAGATCCAGGAGCCATTGTTATTGATGAAATCGCCGGCATAATGGTGACATTGGCATTTTTACCCTTTAACTATATTACAGTCATTGCGGGTTTTTTATTGTTTCGATGCCTTGATATCATCAAGCCTTTTCCTATTTCAAAAGCAGAGACGTATTTTCAGGGAGGAACAGCGGTTTTAATGGATGATATCATTGCCGGACTTATTGCCCGCCTCATATTGGAAATTTTGCTGAGATTTGTATGAAAAAACACAATACAATCCGAACATTTATTGCCTGTCCCATTCCAGAGACTGCATTACTTCTTATTGCGGATCTACAGGATCAAATCCGGTCTTTTGAATGGAAAATAAAATGGGTACCAGTAACAAACATTCATTTAACATTGTGCTTTTTAGGTGATATATCCCCCAGTCAACAACAACATATTGTCAATGCGATTACGCCTGTTACAGCGTCACACAAAGCCTTTGACTTTTCTCTGGGCAATCCAGGTGTATTTCCAAATCCTAAACGACCCAATGTTTTATGGTTGGGTTTGTATGGCCATGTATCTCAACTGAAGGCATTTCAAACAAATATTCAGTCTGCGTTGAAACCATTGGGCTTTTCTGAAAATAAACGCCCTTTCAAAGCGCATCTGACATTGGGACGAATCAAAGGACCTGTCCTTGAAAAGCAGATGGCCAGAGTACTTTGTATGGATATTGCAAGCAAACAATGTCAATTTACGTGCAACCGCCTTGTGTTTTATCAAAGCAAGTTATCCAGACAGGGTGCCAGCTATTCTGTATTGAATGAATGGATTTTGACCTAGATAAAGCACATAGAATTTATTTAACTATATATGGAGGATATTATGGGATTAACCCAAATCGTTCTTGTTTTAGTAATCATTGCACTTTTTATTTTAATTTACTTTGTGGGATCATCCATATCGCTATGGGTGCAGGCATTGGTATCAGGTGCCAGTGTTGGTTTACTCAATATTATTTTTATGCGGTTTCGAAAAATTCCACCCAAATTAATTGTTGAGTGCAAAATTATGGCAGTTAAAGCCGGCATAACATTATCAACCAATGAGATGGAATCTCATCATCTTGCAGGGGGGGATGTTCAACGTGTTATTCAGGCATTGATTGCTGCCGACAAAGCCAATATTGAACTTGATTTTAATCGCGCAGCCGCAATTGACCTTGCCGGTCGAAATGTGCTTGAAGCGGTTCAAATGAGTGTCAATCCCAAGGTTATTGAGACTCCAATGGTTGCTGCCATGGCAAAGGATGGTATACAACTTAAAGCCATTTCCCGGGTAACTGTTCGGGCTAATATTGATCGACTGGTGGGAGGCTCTGGTGAGGAAACAATCCTGGCACGCGTGGGAGAAGGTATTGTTACTACCATTGGATCGGCAAACTCACATAAACAAGTGCTGGAAAATCCAGACACGATTTCCAAAACTGTTTTAAGTAAAGGTCTTGACTCTGGTACAGCTTACGAAATATTATCCATTGACATTGCTGATGTTGATATTGGTAAAAACATTGGTGCTGAACTTGAAACAGATCGTGCTGAAGCCGATAAAAAGATCGCTCAGGCCAAAGCAGAAGAACGACGCGCAATGGCATTTGCTGCTGAACAAGAAATGAAAGCCAGGGTTGAAGAAATGCGCGCCAAAGTTGTTGAGGCTGAAGCTGAAGTCCCATTGGCAATGGCTGAAGCCTTCAGAAAGGGCAATCTGGGCATCATGGATTATTATAAAATGAAAAATATTATGGCGGACACTGAAATGCGATCCCATCTGGGTAAAATGGATGACACAGACGCTTCTGAAACAGAAGAAACCTGATAGAGGGTGCTATGGATATTGGTGATTTTATTTTTATCTTTATTGCTGTACTTGTCATTTTGGGACGTGCCCTATCATGGCTCTTACAACAATTTGTGGACAAACCTGCTGATAAATCAGATTCAACTGACAGTGCCGACACAAAAAAACAACCTGGCGGCATTATGGATTATGTGGTAGACTTTCTGCGATCATTGGAAGATGGCAAGGAAACGCAAAGGACTGAGAGCCAATGGTCAAGACTTGATGCACAGCATTACTATGCTGAACCTGACGACCATTTTATAGAAGAAACACATGTTCCTGTATCAGTACCTAAAGAATCCATATCAGATCCGCAAAATGTCATTGTGCCTCAAAAAAAGAAGGCTGAAACTCCCAGAATACAGGTACAAAAAAAATATGGTCTCAGGCAATTGAATTTGAAAAAGGCAATCATTCATTATGAAGTGTTTGCCCCGCCATTATCTTTGCGCCAGGAGTATCGATCTATATGACAAACAATAATGCTTGGCATAATCAATTCTTTGTTTTTCGTATCGACTCCCAGCGTTTTGCCATAAAACTGGAAAGCGTAGAAAAAGTGATTCGGGCCATTGAGTTAATCAAAGTGCCCGAATCACTTGATTTTCTAATGGGTTTAATCAACATGGAAGGCCGGATTCTTCCGGTATTTGATATCCGGAAACGATTTTTTTTACCATCAAAAGAACTGGATATTCATGATCGCATATTGATATCAACAGCATCAACCGGTACTATCGCTGTAATAGTGGACTCTGTCGATGGAATTGTCGAATTTTCTGAACAACAAATGTATTCAGCATCCAGCATATTTCCCAGGATGGATAACTACATTGAAGGGGTCTGGAAAGATGGTGATGACACAGCGATTGTTTACGATGTTGACAAATTATTTCCAGATGTTAATGAAAAAGATCTTGATGAAGTGGTTACCCAGGTTGATTTATGAGTCAGATCATTGTTCCAAAACCGCTAAAAAGCAATGATACCATTGGCATAGCCGCACCCGCAGCCGCTTTCAAGGTTGAAAAATTCCATAAAGGCATATGTGTTCTAAAGGATATGGGGTTCAATGTAGACATTCCAGATGGTATTTACGCTCGGAAAGGCTATCTGGCAGGCGTAGATAAAGATCGGGCCCGATTGTTTGAATCCCTTCTCAGTCGTGATGACATCCACGCAATTGTTTGTGCGAGAGGCGGATATGGCAGCCTTCGGATACTGCCATACCTTGATATGTCTATGGACACAGCGACACCAAAGCGCCTGATTGGTTTTAGCGATATTACGCCCATTCTCAATATCCTTGCATTCAATCATGGATGGATCACATTTCATGGTCCGGTAATGACCCAGTTGGCTGATGCAGACAAAAAAACTATTGAATCCTTTTATGATGCCTTGACCCAACCCTTTCCAATGCGCATGCCCCATACCGATTCTGTAAACGTTCTTTCAAATGGAAACAAGCAGTCTGTTTGTGGCCGTTTGTGGGGGGGGAATCTGACAACACTCTGTCATACCATTGGAACGCCTTACACGATTGATTGCCCGGAAAACATTTTATTTCTGGAAGATCGGGGGGAGGCACCTTATCGTATAGATAGAATGCTTACCCATATGCGGTTGTCTGGTTATTTAGACTGTGTTAAAGCTGTCCTACTGGGAACTTTTAAAGATTGTGGGGAGATTGAACGTATTCATGAACTGGTTTTGGAGTGTTTTGGTGATGATATCCCTGTTGTCAGCGGATTTGCTTGTGGCCATGATTTACCCAATCATACATTTCCTGTTGGACTGTGGGCAACACTTGATCTTGCTGATGGATCGGTTACTTTTTGTATTAAGGAATGCTCGAAAAAAAATTAGACTATCCTTAGGAATGCTCTAAAAATGACTTCCCTATTATTGATATTGTTCGTTTTGAGGTTAATGTACTGTAGAAACGCAGCATTCTACGTCTCTCCGCATCCTTTCTTTTTTGTATGATCTTAGTCCTTAGTCAAGAATGCCCTTAATTCTTAAAAACAATTTTTCAAACCATGTTTTTTCTGGCTCTCGAAAAAAAGGGGGCAAAGAATGATCAAACATATTTTCATCAGTTGCACCTGTTTTTTCTGATTCTTTTTGTTCAGGTAGTCCGGTTTTAATTTCAACCAGGGCTTCTTCAACAGTTGATGCCTGATCCAGATTCTTTAACCGCTCCATTAAAAGAATAACATCTTCCATCAATACTTCAGGTTCAAAGGGTTCCGGGTAACAATCTCGATTGCTGATTCCATGTCGATCCAGATCTGGAATTTTATGGGATTCAATCATCTTGACAACCCGCAAATCGGGCTGATTCTGTGCCAATGTTTTCAAAAACAGCATGGCTTTTGTAAAACAGTCTACTGTATCGACAATTAGCAATGTGGGCTTGCTGCGAATAATACTTGCTTCAGTTTCATAAAGTTTTGTAAAGCATTCTGATTTAAATCCATGCCAGATCAATGATTTATGAATTATATTTCCCCTGATGGAATCCGGAGAAAAGGTGACGACCCTATCGTCCATTTTTTACTCCCGGAAAAATATCACCGCCAGACATGGCCATAATCATGGCGCCTTTGGCTGTTGTATACAAAGGATCTGTTGCGATGCGGACCTCAGAAATTCGAATTGGAAAAGATACCCGAGACAGGGCATCAGCAAATCGATCCTCAAATCCCGGTGGCATGGCTGTGCCACCACTAATAACGACAGGCAGCGCTCTGGAGATTCGGGGGATTCTGCTCGTTGCATCAATGACTTCAATAAAACTGTTAATCAAGGCAGAAATTATTTCATCGTAAAATATTGTCAACGCGGTTACAATTCTGCCTTTGGATGGCATGGATAAGTCCAGATTTTCCTGCTTGACAATTTTAACCTTTGCCGACGATTCTCCAACTGATTCTGCAGCCTGGGCATCAATATAATCGCCGCCCTGTTGAATGCTGTAAGTCAGAATGGGGACAGCCATGTATGACAAACATACATTACACATTCCGCCGCCCATACTGATTCCAATTCCAGAGTAAGCATCATCAGCCAGCTCAGAAATGACAGTGGCAAAGCCTTCATTCACTGGATATGGGCGATAACCCAGGTCCTTGAGATATTGCATGATAACTGACTCATGATATGTTACCGGCGTTTTATCATTCAATGGAATGCCAGGCACACTAAATCCAATGGATTCATTTTGTTCTTGGGCGCGTGGTACAATCTGTTCAATGATGGACCGAATCACAGTAAAGCCATCCTCCTCATTGGCGCTCAGAAGTCCATCTTTGATGGGGCGTCGAATATCAGCATTGAAAATATTGGCAAAATCCTGGGCTGGATACCCACAAACAAATATTTTTCGTTCCCGAACAAAAAAGGGAATTTTGTGTGCAGTCAGTGTTTTTTTGGTAACTTCCAATAAAGGCACAGTAAAGAAAGCATTCAGATCAGATTTATAAATTATCCGATTTTGTTGGGCTCCGGCTACCACAATATGACTGGTGCCTATATCCAGTCCCAATGGGCCGCCTTGTCGGGCAACATGACTGGTCACTGATTTCTGGATAGACTCAAGGTTATCTGTTTCACTGACATGTGGATCTGATGAATATGCAAAAGCCCCCTTGACAATCTGACGACGTCGAGACTTATTGGCGTGTCCAGGCAGAATATCAGTCAGACGTTGCATCTTTGGTGCCTGTAATTGTTTTGCCATGACAGGCTCAGCAGATGAATGCACTGTTTGTTTTGTGTCAGGCAACTGGTTGAAATTATCATAATTATCGTAAAAGGTTGCTTTAATGTTGTATTGATCCAGAATTTTTTCCAATAAATTGCGTTTGATTTGATCCTGGGTCACAATAATAACAGGCAATGAAATATCAGTTGATGATTTTTTGGGCCTTTTGAGTGGAGAGGGTTCATCAGGGCGAAAAATTTTGAAAACATGCTTGCAAACCTTGCAACGAACTTTTCCGCCGCCTTTGGGGATACGATCTTCTTTGATATTGTAAGTGCTATTACATTGTTTACATTTAAATTTCATATCTATCCTGATGATACAGTCAATCGGTATGGTTCATCAATACTCACTGATATGTAATATACAATGAGATTCTTTTTCATTGGTTTTATCTTTTTCAACACCAACCATCACCTGCCCGCCTTTTATCAGTTGACCAAACAATATCTCATCAGTCAGCCTGTCCTTGATTTCGGTTTGAATAACGCGTTCCAAAGGTCTTGCACCATATGCTGGATCATAGCCCTTTTTTGCTATGAAGGTGCGGGCATCATCGGTCAATTGGACCAAGACTCTTTTTGTCAGTAATTGGGCATTCAATGAATTAATTGCTTTATCCACAATCAAAGCCATAATGTCAAGAGATAAGGCCTGAAAACCAATAATATCATCCAGTCGATTACGAAATTCCGGGCTAAACATTTTCTCAACAGCGCGTTTACTTTTATGTGTCACATCTTTTGTGCTATCACCAAAACCAATGGTTCGAGAACTCATTTCCTGAGCACCGGCATTGGATGTCATAATAACCACCACATTGCGAAAGTCTGCTTTTTTGCCATTGTTATCAGTTAGCGTTGCATAATCCATAATTTGAAGTAAGATATTGAAAATATCATCATGGGCTTTCTCGATTTCATCCAATAACAATACGCAATAAGGTGTTTTGCGAATGCCTTCAGATAACAACCCACCCTGTTCAAAACCAATATAACCAGGAGGAGCGCCTATCAATCGAGCCACAGCATGTTTTTCCATGTATTCACTCATATCAAATCGTAAGAATTTAATTCCCATAATTTCTGCCAGACAACGTGCCATTTCGGTTTTCCCCACTCCGGTGGGGCCGGTAAACAAGAATGAGCCAATGGGTTTTTGGGGCGATTTCAGTCCGGCTCTGGATCGCTTGATACTATTCGCAAGGGCAGAAATGGCATCATCCTGGCCAAATACGAGCTTTTTCAAACGAGCTTCAAGGGATTCCAGCATGGACTTATCGGATGTTGTCACATTGTGGGATGGTATTTTGGCCATTTTTGAAACCACTTTTTCGATATCTTTGGGCTGGATTTTCTTACGATTTCCTTTGCTGGATAGCCGAATTAGCGCCCCAGCCTCGTCAATTACATCAATTGCCTTATCAGGCAAAAAACGATCATTGACATGCTTTGCTGACAGTTCCACAGCGGCTTTCAGTGCTTTTTCGGTATATTTGATTTCGTGATGTTCTTCATAACGTGATTTGAGACCTTTGAGAATTCGAATTGACTCATTGATAGAAGGTTCGGAAATTTCGATTTTTTCAAAACGTCGGGAAAGTGCCCGATCTTTTGAAAAATGATTTTTGTATTCTTCATATGTGGATGAGCCAATACATCGCATATCGCCATTTGCCAGTACCGGTTTCAAAATATTCGATGCATCCAGAGATCCACCACTGGTTGCACCTGCACCGACAATGGTATGGATTTCATCAATAAACAAGATTGCTTTTTCTTTCTTTTTGATAGCATCGACAACACCTTTCAATCGTTTTTCAAATTCACCACGATACTTGGTGCCTGCCATCAAAGACCCCATGTCCAGAGCATATATTTCAGTATCTAAAAGGTGCTCTGGTACTTTTTTTTCGTAGATATGTTTGGCAAGCCCCTCAGCCATAGCGGTTTTCCCCACACCAGGATCACCAACATAAATGGGATTGTTTTTTCGTCGCCTGCACAAGACCTGAAGGGATCGCTCCATTTCAATTTTGCGGCCAATCAAGGGATCAATTTTATTGTCTTGGGCACGTTGAATCAGATTGGTTGTGTACACCTGTAAGTAATCAACTTTCTTTTTACTATCCTTTTTCTTTTCCTTTGGCGGTGCTTCTTTAACTTCATCTTCAACAGTTTTTTGTTCCTGAACCTGTGTATCACCATGAGAAATGAATTCAAGAATGTCCAGACGAGACAGGTTCTCTTGTTTTAAGAAGTAAGCAGCATATGATTTTTTTTCTTCAAAAATTGAAGCCAAAATGTCACCAATGCCAATTTCAGCCTTTTCGGCAGAATTTGCCTGCTCAATGGCTCGTCGCAATACCCTGTGGAATCCAATGCTTTGCTGAACAACATATCGACTGTCTTCTGGAATACGTTCAAATTTGTTTTGAAAGAGATACTGTAGCCGGCTGATAATATTCTGAACATTACCACCGCAATTTGTTACAATGTAGATGCCTTTATATTCATGTAAGATTGCGTATAATAAATGTTCCACACAAACATATTCATGTTGGAATTCACGAGCGACTTTGACTGCCATGGCCAAAGTCAGTTCAATTTCTTTGTTTATAGAACTCATTCTTCCTCCATCGTACATTTCAAAGGAAACTCTTGTGCACGAGCCATTTGGTGTACTTTATAAATTTTTGTTTCAGCCACTTCGGCTGTATAAACACCACAGATTCCTGATCCTTTGTTATGTACGCTTAACATCGTGGTCATTGCTTCATCCAGGCTTTTGTGAAACACTGTTTCAAGGACATACACAACAAACTCCATTGTTGTGTAATGGTCATTGTGCATGATCACTTTGTATAGCCGGGGTTCGACTATTTCTTCTTTTGAATCGGTATCTGTGTCTTCGACGACATCAGTCGATTCTTCCCATTCCATAAGCTTTGTCCTCTGTCTGGTTTATTGTACTTAAAAAAAATACTCGAACAATATTCACCATTCTTGATATTGTTCGTTTTTAGATAAGTGGAGGGAAGTTGGGGGAGCCCCTAACTTCCCCATATACATTACATATTTTCTTCAAATGGATCTTCAATACCATTGAATAATAATGCCCAGAAAACAATCTCTCCAAGCATAAGAATAATCACTTCACCAATGAAAATATACCATGTATGTGGATCTGCACCATTTATGGGAATTTGTGACCGCAAATGGTTATCAATAAAAAAAATCCAGTTGTAAGGAATAATTCTGAAAATATATTTTGATATTAGTAAGGCAATATACACAAGATTGACCAGACCAAATAAATAGGAAGGATAGCGCAAATAATCTGATGACATATAAATGAAAGCAATAACCCCAGAAGCAGTAAAAATGGTAAACAATGACAGATATCCCAAAAAATGAGTAATTTGAATAACCCCCAAAATCTGATTAACACCCCATGAGACAAACAAAAACAGGCTGAATGCAAAGCTGGCAATACCAAATCCAAACACAAAAAAACGTTGAAGCGTATCATTTTGACCCAGCCGGACGAGACCATAACTTGAACTCATGCATGCAATGATACATATTATCGAAAGGTTCCAGTGAAAACTCCAAAAATTTGTAAATCGATATTGTTGAACAAAATACCAAAAAAAAGTAAATGCGCAAAAAAAGGCAATAACACCCGATGGGACATATAGTTTTTGCCAGTTTTTGGATGTCATTCGTAATGTTTCTATTTTATTCATGGTTTTTTCCTGATTTGTATTAATCGGGGGCAGTCCGCCCCCCCTGTTACACTTGTATAAGCCTGGATTACAAAAATATCTAATATTGAACTTCAGAACCTTCTTCATCATTTAAGAAGGTTATCATTTAAGAAGGTTATTAATGCACAGGCATCCAGTACATATGTTTTCATAGCTCTAACCTTTTTTCGATTCTCTTGTTGTTAATAAATTTTTCAGTCGAGCTTAGTTTTCCTTTATACTTACCCCTCAAATTTTGCCAATCATATTTTTTATTAATATATGAATGGTCAACAACTATATCATATTGTCTGGCCAGATTATCATAGGCAATAATATCCAGAATAATAAATTTCTTAATTCCATTAAATGCAATGAAAGATTTTTCTGAAAACGCTGTTGTAGCCATTATGTTTCAATATCATGGATTACAGAAATATCTAATAATGTTGTTTCAGATATTTGATCTATCGGAACACCCATTTGCTTTAATTTTTTTGCAATAGTTCTCCTTTCTTTTTCCATACCTTTTTCCATACCTTTTTCCATACCTTTTTCCATGCCTTTTTCCATACCTTCTTCAAGACCTTTTTGTCGCGCATAACCCAGTTCAACTCTTTTATTAAAAATAGCCCTTTCCCGAGCACGAGCTTGAAGTCGTGATTCCTCATTTGCGCTTAAATCAATCAATTTATGGAATGCTTTGATAATCATTGGATTTGAATACCTGACTTCCATGGTTTTCTCCTTTTCTTTATGTGCATTTCTTAGAAAATAGA